>Ga0307377_10000404_pt1 | contig 58053 bp, 41 predicted proteins | sample TR3MG_FD_202535 | JGI IMG/M metagenome (GOLD analysis project Ga0307377, IMG submission 202535) | Soil microbial communities from Risofladan, Vaasa, Finland - TR-3 | ecosystem: Environmental > Terrestrial > Soil > Coastal area > Acid sulfate soil | place: Finland: Risofladan, Vaasa | collected... | reverse complement strand
GGGGGGGGGGAGAGGGGAGGTGGTCCAATCTACCAACATTGAGGTAGGTTCGAACATCGTGGCCACGGGCTACGACGTGTTCGACCCGCATCGCAAGCCCGAGTTGGGCTACGGGCAGTATGTCAACGTCATCACCTCGCTGGAGATGGAGCAGCGGCTGCTCGAGGGAAGAGTGGGCGTAGACGGGCGCCAGCCGCACAGAGTGGCCTTTATCAAGTGTGTGGGCTCGCGCGACGTACAGATCGGCAACCCATACTGTTCGCGGGTGTGCTGTATGGTGACTGCCAAGCAGGCGCGCCTGGTGCGGGAGCTCTTGCCTGAATCGGACGTGACGGTGTTCTTTATGGACGTGCGCACGTTCGGCAAAGGGGCTGAGGAGTTTTACGACGAGGCGCGGGGAAAGGGAGTGCTGTACCGGCGCGGGAGCGTCTCGGAGATCTACCGGCGCGGCGAGCGGGTGGTGTTGGCAGGAGAGGATACGTTGCAGGGCCGTCCATTCGAGTTTGAGGCGGACCTGGTGGTGTTGGCGGTGGGGATGGAGGCGCGCTCCGACGTCGGCGAACTTTCCACGCTGCTCAAGCTGCCGCGTTCGGCAGATGGGTTCTTCCTGGAGCTGCACCCAAAGTTGCGGCCGGTGGACACGGCGGTGAACGGGGTTTTTTTGGCAGGCTGCTGCCAGGGCCCCAAGGATATCGTGGATACGGTCGCTCAGGCCAAGGCGGCGGCTGCTTCGGCGCTGATCCCACTGATCCGGGGGACGGTGCCGGCGGAGTCGGCCACGGCGGTGGTGGAGCCGGAGTTGTGCGCGGGCTGCGGCATGTGCGTGGAAGTGTGTCCGTTTGGGGCGCCGGCGCTCGACCCCCTGTGGTCCGTCTCGCGCATCAACTATGTGCTTTGCAAGGGGTGCGGGACCTGTGCGGTCACGTGTCCATCCAAGGCGATTCGGCTGCAGCACTTTACGGCGAGCCAGATTCTGGCGCAGGTGGACGCACTGGTAGAATGGTGAGTAAGAGACCAGGTCGTCGCTTCGCTTACCGGGAAAACCTGGTTTCTGGGCGAGGAACAAGCACATAAGGGGGTAATATGGCTGAAGGTGGTTTCGAACCAAAGATCGTGGCATTCTTGTGCAACTGGTGTACGTACACGGGGGCCGACCTGGCGGGCACGTCGCGCATCCAGTACCCGCCCAACGTGCGCATCATCCGCCTGATGTGCTCGGGGTCGGTGGACCCGACGTATGTGCTCAAGCCGTTGCTGGATGGGGTGGACGGTGTGCTGATCGGCGGTTGCCATCCCGGCGACTGCCACTACCAGTCGGGGAACTATAAGGCGCGGCGGCGGTACGTGGCGCTGAAGGAGATCCTGAAGAACGCAGGGGTGGACGAGGATCGGGTATGGCTGCGTTGGGTTTCCGCGTCTGAGGGGCAGCGTTTCGCCGAGACGATCACGCACATGACCGAGTTTCTCAAGGAGAAAGGCCCCAACCCGCTGCGGCGGGAGTGGGCGGTGTGAAGGAATGCGGTAATGCGGAGTGTGAGGTGAACCAATATGCGAACTGTGATACCCGTTGAGAAGAACGAGGCCGGCGAGTACGCCGGTACGCTGGCCGCGGTGCGCGGTTTCCTGAAGCGGCTGTTGGAGAGTGGGGCGGTGGAAGCGGTGATGGTGCCGATGGAGACCCCTTCTGGCACGGTTACGCCTGCGTTGGTGACGGACCCGGCCTTGCTGGAGGCGGCGAATCCGCTGGCACCGGTGATGGGGCTGAACGCGGCGCGGCTGGCTGGCCGCGTCTCCATTCGCAAGCCGCGGGGGCGGATTGGGGTGGTGCTGCGTTCGTGCGAGTTGCGGGCGTTGGTGGAGTTGGTCAAACTCCAGCAGGCCAGCCTGGAGGACATGGTGACGATTGGCGTGGACTGCCTGGGTACGTACGACGTGGCGAAATACGTGAACAGGGATCAGGGGGCAGGAATCAAGACGTGGCCCGAACTGTACCATTCCCTGATCACTGATCCCCAATCCCCGATCCCCAACTTGCGCGATGCGTGCCAGATGTGCGAGAAGCCGCAGATTGAGGGGGCCGACATCCGGCTAGAGTTGTTCGGGGCGGACCTGGCGGCCGGCATCCCCGTGAGTGTGCGGGAAGAGATCGCCGAGAGATTCCTCGCTGCGCTCGGAATGACAGGCGCTGCGCCCGGCATGACAGCTGACGATGGGCGGCGGTCAGCGGTCGTGGATAAGGTGGTGGCGGAGCGCACGAAGGTGCGCGACGCGCGGTTCGCTGAGATCCGTGCGCGACTTGATAAGGAAGGGGTGGAAGGGATCTTGGCCGCGTGCGTGCGGTGCCACAACTGCATGACGGTGTGCCCGATCTGCTACTGTAAGACGTGCCTGTTCAAGAGCCCAACTTTCGACCACGAGCCGATGCAGTACGTGAACTGGGCGCGCCGCAAGGGGGCGTACCGGCTGCCGGCGGACACGATGCTTTTTCACCTGACGCGTCTCAATCACATGGTGCTTTCCTGCATCGGTTGTGGGTTGTGCACCAGCGATTGTCCCGCAGAGTTGCCGGTGGGGCGGGTCTTCCGCGCGATCGGCCAGGAGGTGCAGAAGACGTTCGATTATGTGCCTGGCCGCAGTGTGGAGGAGGCGCTGCCGCTGGTGACGTTCCGCGAGGACGAGTGGACGGAGGTCGGAGAGGAATAATGGAAGAAGAAGCTGAACTGATTCCGGTCTATATCATGGGCAAGCAGTACATGGTGCCGCGGACGCTCACGATCATGAAGGCGATGGAGTGGGCGGGCTACAAGCTGATCCGGGGGGTGGGCTGCCGGGGAGGGTTCTGTGGGGCGTGTGGCACGGCGTACCGCATCCTGGGGGATCCGAAGCTGTACTTTGGCCTGGCGTGCCAGACGGTGGTGCAGCCAAACATGTATCTGGCGCAGATCCCGTTCTTCCCGGCCCAGCGGGCGACCTATGACATCACCGAACTGGAACCGACGGCGGTGACCCTGTTCTCGATCTACCCGGAAGTGTTGCGGTGCCTGGGGTGCGGGGCGTGCACGAAGGCGTGTCCACAGGAACTGGACGTACGGATGTACATGGCGTCTGGGATGAGAGGGGACATTGCCACGATGGCAGACCTGTCGTTCGACTGCATCATGTGCGGGCTGTGCGCGGTCCGTTGTCCGGCCGAGGAGGCCCAGTACAACATCGCCATTCTGGCTCGCCGGTTGTACGGGCGCTATCTGGCACCCCGGTCCACCCATCTGGATGAGCGGCTGGAGGATCTCGAAGCTGGCAAGTTCGACGCCGCAGTCGAGGAGTTGAAGGGCCTCGACGAGAAGGAACTGCGGGCGCGGTACAAGGCACGAGACATCGAGCCTGAGGCGAGGAGGTAACGAGGATGGGGAACACGGATCGGCAGGATGGGCGGATGATGCCGCTGGGTACAGCGGGGCTGAGTACAGCGGAGGTGGGCGGTTATCCGCCCGAGATGCAGGAATCCATCCGCAAGGTCGAGGCTACCCGCCCACGACGGCTGAGAGAGACATTTCCGGCGATGAGCATGGAGGAGCGGGAGGCCATTCTGGCGGCTTTCCATCCCGACTACAAGACGGAAACCTCGCGGGCCATTCGGGTGGGGGTGAGCAAGGGGGCTTCGATGCCGCTGGAGTTGGCCGACATTATGGAGGGGCGGCCCCGGATCGGGTCTCACTTTGACCTGAGCACTCCCGTAGCCGAGGCCGACGTGCTGATCATTGGGGGTGGTGGGGCAGGGGCGTCGGCGGCGCTCCTGGCGCAGGAGGACGGGGCCAGGGTGATCATGGTGACCAAGTTGCGGTTCGGCGACGCGAACACGATGATGGCCCAGGGGGGCATCCAGGCCGCCGACCGGCCGGAGGACAGCCCGGCGATCCACTACCTGGACGTGATCGGCGGTGGCCACTTCACCAACGTGCCTGAACTGGTCGAAGCATTGGTGATGGACGCGCCCGTCGTCATCAAGTGGCTGGAAGGCCTGGGGATGATGTTCGACAAGGAACGTGATGGGGGGATGATGGAGGAGCACGGCGGCGGTACCAGCCGCAGGCGCATGCATTCCGCACGGGACTATAGCGGGGCGGAGATCATGCGGACGCTGCGGGACGAGGTTCGCTGTCGCGAAGAAGGGAAGATCACGCCGGTGGGTACACCGGTGAGGGCCGGTGGAGGTACACCGGTGAGGGCCGGTGGGGGTACACCGGTGAGGGCCGGTGGGGGTACACCGGTGAGGGTGATCGAGTTCTCGCCGGCGGTCGAATTGGTGATGGACGACCAGGGGCAGGTGGCCGGTGCGGTGGTGGTGAACCTGGAGACGGGAGTATATCACTACATCAAGGCCAAGGCGGTGATCATGGCGACCGGTGGCGGCGGACGGCTGCATTATCAGGGCTTCCCGACGACGAACCATTACGGGGCGACGGCGGACGGGGTGGTGATGGCGTATCGGGTGGGGACGCCGCTGGGATACCTGGAGTCCATGCAGTACCATCCTACCGGGGCGGCCTTCCCGGAGCAGATTGTGGGGTTGCTGGTGACGGAGAAGGTGCGTGGCCTGGGGGCCCAGCCGACCAACAAGTACGGCGAGCAGTTTGTGTATCCGCTGGAGCCGCGGGACGTGGAGTCAGCCGCCTACATCCGGGAGTGCTTGGAGCGGGGCAATGGCATCGTGACCAGCACCGGGCAGCCGGGAGTCTGGCTGGACTCGCCGATGATCGAGATCATCCATGGTCCCGGGACGATCCGCAAGGCGCTGCCGGCGATGGTGCGCCAGTTCGGGCGCTTTGGGATTGACATTGCCAAGCAACCGATGCTGGTCTATCCCACGCTGCATTACCAGAACGGTGGAGTGCGGCTGCGGGCGGATTGCTCCACGGCGATACCTGGCCTGTTTATCGCCGGCGAGGTGAGCGGCGGTGTGCACGGCCACAACCGGTTGATGGGGAACAGTCTGCTGGAGGTGACGGTGTTCGGGCGGCGCGCGGGTCGCACGGCCGCTGCCTACGCGCAGAAGGTGAAACTGGGGAAGCCGACGCTGGCCCACCTGGATGCGTGGAACCGGGAATTGGATGAGACGGGGGTGGATACGGGTGTCATCTCGCCCATCTTGCTGCCCGATTATACGAGGAGAGAAACACGGATTGGCAGGATTGACGGATTATAGGGATAGGGGAATGCGGAATGCGGATTGCGGAATGCCACCTTCCCGAAAGCTGGGAGCTTTCGGGAAGGTTCAATCGGAATGCGGGATTGAGCGTCACAGGGAGCACAATATGCCAGACAACGCGAACCAAGAGCAAAGAACCTCCGCCGTGATGGTCGTCGGTGGTGGGGTGGGAGGTATGCGGGCGGCGGTTGACCTGGCCGAGGCGGGCCTTAAGGTCTATCTGGTGGAGACGATGCCCTGGCTGGGCGGCCGGGTGGCTCAGTTAGGCTACATGTTCCCCACCCACGACTGCGTGCTGTGCCGGGGTACGTCCGATCACGGGTATGGTTGCACGCGGCCATCCATCTCGCCTGCTTTGCTGGACCATAACACGCACCCCAACATTGAGATCCTCACCAATACGGACCTGATCAACGTGGCAGGAAACGCCCGTGACTATACGGTGACGCTGCACCGCCGTCCCACCTATGTAGATGCCCAGCGTTGCATCAACTGCGGGCTGTGTGCTGCGGCCTGCCCGGTATCTTTGCCCAGCCCGTTCGAGATGGGGCTGACGGCGCGCAAGGCGATCTACAAGATGGCCCCCCGCGCGTTGCCAGACGCCTACGTGGTGGACAAAGTACCCCGTTGCGAGACCTGCCGCCGCTGTGAAACGGTCTGCCCCACCCAGGCGGTAGACCTGGACGAGCAAGAGCAGGAGAGCGGCCTGCACGTTAGCGCGATCATCCTTTCGATGGGGTACGAGTTGGCGGACGCGAGCGAGTATGAGGAACTGGGCTATGGCCGTTTCCCTAACGTGATCCACTCGATGCAATACGAACGGCTGGCCAGCCGTTCCGGGCCGACAGAGGGGGTGGTGATGTGCCCCTCCGATGGCGAGCGGCCGCAGCGCATCGCCTGGATCCAGTGCGTGGGGTCCAGGGATGAAAAGCACCCGTACTGCTCGTCCATCTGTTGCATGTACGCGACGAAGGAGGCCATGCTGGCCAAGCAGCGGATACCGGGCGTCCACTGCCAGGTCTTTATGATGGACGAGCGGGCCTTCAACAAGGAGTTCAACGCTTACTATGAACAAGCGCAGCGCCAGTATGGGGTAGAGTACACACGCTGCCGCGTTTCGGTGATTGCGGAGGACCCGGAGACGCACGACCTGCTGCTGCGCTATCCAAATGAAGACGGCCAGGTCACCGAGAACCGGTTCGACATGGTGGTCCTTTCAGTGGGGGCGCGTCCGCCTGAGGGGGCTCGCGACCTGGCGAACCTGCTGGGGATCGAGTTGAATCCCTATGGCTTCTGCGCCACAGACAAGTTCGCGCCGTTGGAGACGAGCAGGCCCGGTATTTACGTGTGTGGCACGTTCTCTTCTCCCAAGGAGATCGCAGAGACGATTCTGGACTCGGCCGGCGCGGCGGGGGACGTGATGCGCTTGCTGTCCAGCGAGCTTGGGGTGCAGACCTATACGCGGGAGTATCCGTTCCTATCAGAACCGGATACCCTGCCGGCGGAACGGGACGTGACGGGAGAAGAGCCGCGTGTCGGCGTCTTTGTCTGTCGCTGTTATCCGAGCATCGCAGGGATCGTGGATACAGATGCCGTGGTTGGTTTTACCGCCAGGTTGCCCGGCGTGGTGCACGTCGAGACGGTGGACTATGCCTGCCTGGAAGAGGGGCGGGAGCAGATTCGGCAGGTGATTGAAGACTATGGGCTGAACCGGGTGGTCGTGGCGGCGTGTAGCCATCGCACGCACGAGGCGTTGTTCCAGCGCGTGGTCCGCCAGGGGGGCTTGAATCCCTATCTGCTGGAGGTGGCGAATATTCGCGAACATTGTGCCTGGCCGCACGCCGACGACCCGGCAGGGGCTACTCGTGAGGCGAAGGAGTTGGTGCGGTTGGCGGTGGCGCGGGCTCGGCTGGCCGAGCCGGTGCACAAACAGATGGTTGAGCCCGTCCGGCGAGCGCTGGTGATCGGGGGAGGGGTCTCTGGCATGACGGCGGCCTTGAATATCGCCGACGCCGGTTACGACGTCACGCTGGTGGAACGAGAGTCTGGGTTGGGCGGCAACCTGCAACATATTTACTACGTGGCCGAGGGGGACAACCCGCAGCGGTTGCTGCGGGACCTGGTCAATCGCGTACTGGGCCACCAGAGGATTGATGTGCTGGCCCATTCGGAAGTGGTGAGCCACGAAGGCAGCGTGGGTGCGTTCCGTTCCAGGGTGCGTACATGGAACACAGATCGGCAGGAGCGGGTGAGTACACCCGTGAGTGCGCGCGCAGTAGCGCGCGGGCGGATCGGAACGGATCGGGAGGTCGAACACGGGGTGACGATCGTGGCGACCGGTGGGCAGGAATGGCGGGGGAACATATTCTTGTACGGTCAGGACGAGCGCGTGATGACCTCTTTTGACCTGGAGGAGATCATCGCCCACCGGCCGGAGCAGATCGCAGACCTGAAAGAAGTCGTGTTCATCCAATGTGTGCGACGGCCCGGCGAGATTGAATATTGCAGCCGCACCTGTTGCACGAACACGATGAAAAACGGGATTCGGATCAAGTTGCTCAACCCCAACTGCCGGGTGGTCGTCCTTTACAAAGACATCATCACCTACGGTTTCCGCGAGGCGTATTATACGGAGGCACGGCAGCGAGGGGTGATGTTTGTGCGCTACGACGAGGCTCACTTGCCAGAGGTGCGCGTGACCGGCGCACTCGCCGATCAGGGAAGGCTGGAGGTAGTGGCCTGGGAACCCTCGCTGCGACAGGAGATCGTGCTGCATCCGGATCTGCTGTCGCTAAGCATGGCGATCGAACCAGCGGAGGGGACAGAAGAGTTGGCTCGCACCTTGGACGTGCCCCTCTCCAGGGAGGGCTTTTTCATGGAGGCCCACCTCAAGATGCGGCCGATGGATATGGCCAGGGAGGGTATCTTTATCTGTGGAATGGCCCATTACCCCAAGTTCATCGAAGAGTGTATCACCAACGCGCAGGCGGCGGCGGGCCGGGCGCTGACGATCCTGGCTACACCTCACATCTACATCGGGGGTGTCATCTCTGTAGTGGACCAGAGCAAGTGCGTGGGCTGCCTGACGTGCGTGCGCACGTGTCCCTTCGAAATCCCCAAGGTGCGGTACGAGGATATAGGCGTGGGCAACCTCAAGGGAGCAGCGACCATAGACCCGGCCCTGTGCACCGGGTGTGGGACCTGTTCGGCGGAGTGTCCGGCTAAGGCGATCCAGTTGGTCGCCTATCGCGATGAGCAGATTCTGCGGCTGCCGCTGGGGGTCTGGGCAGTCTAGCAAGAGATTCCTCGCTTTGCTCGGAATGACAGCGCTTTGCTCGGAATGACAGCGCTTTGCTCGGAATGACAGCGCTTTGCTCGGAATGACAGCCTTCTGAGGTGAAAATGGATCAACGTACTGGGAATGGCTTCGAGCCTGAGATCACGGTCTTTATGTGCATTTACTGTGCGTACATGGCTGCTGATACGGCCGGCGCACTGCGCATCAAGTACCCGGCCAACGTCAAGTTGGTGAAATTGCCGTGTACGGGCAAGACGGACACGCGCTATCTGCTGGAGGCGTTCGAGCAGGGGGCGGATGGGGTCTGCGTGGTGGGATGTCCGATTGGCAACTGCCATCACGTGCATGGGAACGAGCGCGGGCTGGCGCGGGTGAAGTATGTCAAACAGATGCTCGACGAAATCGGACTAGGCAGTGGGCGATTGGAGATGTACTTTGTGTCTGGAGGTATGGGCAACACCTTTGCTGATGCCATTCGAGAGTTGACGGAACGTGTCGAGGGGATGGGGCCTAATCCGTTAAAAGCCGGAGATTCTTCGCTACGCTCAGAATGACAGATTTTTCACTGCGCTCAGAATGACAGATTCCTCGCTGCGCTCAGACCGGCGTACTCGCCGGCGACGATAAGGGGGTAGGCACTATGTTAGTTAGAGATCGTATGACTCCCAATCCGATTACGGTGACCACGGAGACCAGCCTCAAGGATGCCCTGGACCTGGTCCGCAGCAAGCCCTTTCGCCATCTGCCGGTGGTGGACCAGAGCGGCAAACTGGTCGGCATCGTGACCGAGAAAAGCCTGGTCTACGCCTCTCCCATGCCGACGACCACGCTCAGCGTGTTCGAGGTAGACTATATCCTCTCTCACACCAAGATCGGCCAGATCATACAAGGTCCGGTCATCACGGTGGGACCTGACTTTCCCATCGAGGAGGCGGCGCGCAAGATGGTAGACCACCGCATTGGCTGTCTGCCTGTCGTTGAGGGTGATGCGCTGGGTACAGCGAGGCTGATCGGCATCATCAGCGACACGGACATTTTCCGCGTGTTCGTCGAAGGCCTGGGCGGTGGACATCCCTCGACGCGCATCACCGTCAGGGTCGCGGAGGAAGTAGGCAGCCTGGCACGGGTCACAGTCCGCGTCGCGGAATTGGGCGGCAACATCTATTCGTTGGGGACGTTCTGGGGTGAGAAACCCAAGGACCGGTTGGTCGTCTTTCGACTTGAGGGCGTAGATCGGGAATCGGTCGTGCAGGCGCTGGAAGCCGATGGCATACAAGTCGTGCACGTGTGGGGACCGTAGCACAAGGATCGGCAGGATTTACGGACAACCACCTTCCCGAAGGTTCAGAACTTTCGGGAAGGTACGCGCGACGGATCGAGGCGGATTTCTGCCAGGCTCCAGTTTGCTGTCCAGTGGTTCACCGGCTAGTGGGGGTGGGTGATGGAATCGGGAGAGTCAGCGGAAAATGGGAATGTGACCGGCACGGCGATGGTCGTTGGAGGCGGTATCGCCGGCATCCAGGCGTCGCTGGACCTGGCCGAGGCTGGCTACAGGGTCTACCTGGTGGAGAACAAGTCGGCCATCGGCGGGCACATGGCCCAACTGGACAAGACGTTCCCCACCAACGACTGTGCCATGTGCATCGTCAGCCCTAAATTAGTGGATGCCGGCCGTCACCGCAACATCGAGTTGCTGGTAGACAGCGAGGTAATGGGGGTGCGCGGGGAAGCCGGGAACTTTACCGTGCGGGTGTCCACCCACCCGCGCTACATTGACCTGTCCAAGTGCACCGGCTGCGGCGACTGCGCGAACGTCTGCCCGGTCATCATCCCCAGCCACTTTAACGAGGGGCTGGTGGTGCAGCGGGCCGCCCACAAATTGTACCCCCAGGCGGTGCCCAACGCTTACGCCATTGAAAAGTTGGGCATCTCCCCCTGCCGGGATGCCTGCCCCACCCACCAACGTGCGCAGGGCTACATCGCCCTGATCCGCGAGGGGCGGTACGAGGACGCACTGCGGGTGATCAAGGAAGACAATCCGTTCCCCGGCATCTGTGGCCGTATCTGCAACCACCGCTGCGAGGACGCCTGTAACCGGGGCAAATTGGACGCTTCTGTCAATATCCATGCCCTGAAACGTTTCGTCACGGACAAGGTCTACGCCCAACCGCGCGTGGCTCCCAAGCCCGCCGAGCGGAAATACGAGGAGCGCGTGGCCATCATTGGCTCAGGCCCCTGTGGGCTCACTACTGCTCAGGACCTGTGCAAGTTGGGCTACGCGGTCACCGTCTTCGAGGCACTGCCTGTCGCAGGTGGGATGCTGCGCGTGGGCGTCCCCGAGTACCGCCTTCCTTCGTGGATCGTGGACCGCGAGGTCCAGGACATCGCAGATTTGGGGGTGGAACTGCGGCTGAACACGCGGGTCGAGAACCTGGACGACGTTTTCGCCGAAGGATTCGACGCGGTGCTCATCGCCGTCGGCGCCCACGAGGGGCGGGTGTTGCCGATCGAGGGGGTGGACCTGGAAGGGGTGATGGTCAACACCCAGTTTCTGCGTGACGTGCGCCTGGGCAACCCGCCCGAGGTTGCCGGCAAGCGGGTGATGGTGCTGGGCGGCGGCAACGTGGCGGTGGACGTGGCCCGTACAGCGGTGAGGCTGGGCGCGTCGGAGGTCCACATGGCTTGCCTGGAGAGCCGTGAGACGATGCCGGCGCACTTGTGGGAGGTCGAGTCTGCTGAGACCGAGGGAGTCCAGGTCCACGTCAGCCGCTCTTTCAAGCGCATTGTGGCGAACGAAGAGAATGGTATCGGTGGCCTGGAATGTGTCAACGTCACTTTTCTGGAGTTTAGCCCCGACGGCCGGCTCACGCTGGAGACCGCGCCGAGGTCGGAGCACATCATTCCCTGCGACACCGTGATCTTTTCTATTGGGCAGCGGGCTGGCCTGGGCTTCATCCCCGAGAGCACCGGCGTGGGGGTCACCCGTCAGCAGACGATCGCCGTCAATCCCAACACCATGGCCGCCACCCGCAAGGGGGTCTTTGCTGCCGGCGACGCCACGACCGGCACAGCGTTCGTGGTCGAGGCGGTGGCCTCGGGTCACCGGGCCGCTGAGTCCATTCACCGCTATTTGCGAGGGGAGGAACTGGAGCCCAAACTAAAGCCGGAACTTCCCGTGGTGGAGCTGAGCCGGACCGACATCCAGGAGCGGATTGATCGGGGAGAGACGAGCATCACGCCGCGAGTGCCGATGCCCGAGTTGCAGGTGGAGGAGCGGGTGATTAACTTCGCCGAGGTGGAGACGGGCTACACGGATGAGTTGGCCCAGGCGGAGGCAGCCCGCTGCCTGGCTTGCGGCGTCTGTTCCGAGTGTCTGAGTTGCTGGTATACTTGCCAGGCCGGCGCGGTCAATCACGACATGGTCGAGCAGACCCAGGACATCCAGGTGGGTGCGATTGTCCTGGCCCCCGGCTACGAGGTCTATCAGGCCGGGCAGGCGACGGAGTACGGGTGGGGTCGCTACCCCAACGTGGTCACTGCGCTGCAGTTCGAGCGGCTGCTGAGCGCTTCTGGCCCGACTTCTGGGCACGTGCAGCGCCCATCGGAGGGCCGTGCGCCGAAGAAGATCGCGTTCCTGCAATGTGTGGGCTCCCGCGACCAGACCCACGACTACTGCTCGGCCGTCTGCTGCATGTACGCCACCAAAGAAGCCATCATGGCGATTGAGCACGAGCCAGACACCCAGGTCACCGTGTTCATGATGGACATGCGGGCCTTTAGCAAGGGGTATTACGAGTACTACCGCCGGGCGCAGGAGCGATATGGCATCCGCTACGTGCGCTCGCGCATTTCGTACCTGACGGAAGATCCGAAGACGCACAATCTCGCCTTGCGGTATGTGGATCAGGGATCAGGGATCAGGGAACAGGGATCAGCGAACAGGGATCAGGAGATTCCTCGCTTCGCTCGGAATGACAGATCCCAGATCCCTGATCACCGATCACCGATCACCGAAGAAGAGTTCGACCTGGTCGTGCTCTCCGTGGGAATGGAGATTCCGCAGGGGGTGCGCGAGTTGGGACGCCGGATGGGGGTGAGCCTGGACGAGCATGGGTTTTGCCACACGCTTCCCTTCCAGCCACTCCAGACGAGCCGGCCTGGTGTCTTCGCCGTGGGGCCGTTCCGCGAGCCGAAAGATATTCCCGAGTCGGTGGTCGAGGCCAGTGGGGCGGCGGCGGCGGCCGGGGCGGTGCTGGCCCCCGCCCGTTGGACTTGTACTGAGGAGGTGGTGTACCCGCAGGAGCGGGACGTCACAGGCGAGATTCCCCGCGCCGGTGTTTTCGTGTGCCATTGTGGGTCGAACATCGGCGGCTTCCTCGACGTGCCGGCGGTGGTGGAGTACGCGGCGACCCTGCCAGGGGTGGTGCACGCCGAGCACAATCTGTACACCTGTTCGCAGGATTCGATCCAACACATCACCGAGCGGACGCGGGAGTTGGGGCTCAACCGGGTCGTGGTGGCCTCGTGCACGCCGCTGACGCACGAGCCGTTGTTCCAGGACTGCATCCGCCAGGCAGGGCTGAACCCCGGCATGTTCCAGATGGCCAACATTCGCAACCAGTGCTCGTGGGTGCACTCGAATGCATGGGAGGCAGCGACGGAGAAGGCGAAGGACCTGGTGCGGATGGCGGCGGCGAAGGCGCTGCGCTTGGAGCCTCTCCGCAAGACCGAGGTGGAGGTGCAGAAGGCGGCGCTGGTCGTCGGCGGCGGAGTGGCCGGGATGACGGCGGCGCTGACCCTGGCCGATCAGGGGTTCCCGGTACACCTGGTCGAGCGGGGGGAGCGGCTGGGGGGCAACCTGTGGCATATTGGTAAACTGGTAGACTGGGAAACCGGTCATTGCGGGTGGGTACACCCGGAGCGAAGCGAGGAATCTACTGGGGGATTGGTGTGGCGTGACCCCCAGGCGTTCCTGCGGCAGTTGATCGCCCGGGTGGAGAGCCATCCTCAGATCACCGTCCATAAGCAGAGCGAATTCCTGGAGAGCGGTGGTTTCGTCGGCAGTTTCTCCTCTCGCCTGCGCGGCCCCGAGGGGGAGACCCGCGTGCGCCACGGCGCGACGATTGTGGCGACAGGCGGCGTGGAGTACCGGGGGCCGGAGTACGGGTACGGTACGGATCCACGGATCGTGACCCAGCACGAGTTTGAGGCGATCCTGTACCACCTTCCTGAAAGCGCGGGTGAGTACACCCGGGAGCCTTCGGGAAGGAATCCCCAATCCGTAGCGATGATTCTGTGCGTGGGGCCGGCGGAGCGGTACTGCTCGCGCATCTGCTGCACGACGGCGATCAAGAACGCGCTGGCACTCAAGCAGGCCAACCCGCAGGCGCAGGTCACCATCATCTACCACGACATCCGCACGTATGGGTTCAAGGAGCGGCTGTACCAGGAGGCGCGGCGGCAGGGAGTCGTGTTCGTGCATTATGAGTTCGATCGCAAGCCCGTTATCGAGGGGGCAGGGACCAGGGATCAGGGATCAGGGACTAGGGATCAGGGATCAGGATGGCCTGATTCCTTGACCGTGAGGGTGTGGGATTCGTCGCTGGGCGAAGAGCTGGAACTGCACCCCGATCTGGTCGTGCTGAGCATGCCGGTGGTGCCATCCGCTGGGGCGGGCGAACTGGCGACGCGACTGAAGGTACCGGTGGACCTGGACGGTTTCTTCCTGGAGGCGCACGTGAAACTGCGGCCGGTGGACTTCTCCAGCGACGGCGTGTTTATGGCCGGCATGGGCCACTATCCCAAATCTGTGGATGAGGCGATCGTGCAGGCGCAGGCGGCTGCAGGGCGGGCGATGACGATCTTGAGCAAGGACGTGCTCGAGGTCGGTGGTATCGTGGCGCAGGTGGACACGGATAAATGTGTGGGCTGCCTGACCTGTGTGCGTATCTGCCCGTACGATGTGCCACAGATCCGGGCCGACTTTAACGGGGTGGGGGGTATCGTCGGCGCGGCCTACGTCGAGCCGGCCCAGTGCCACGGCTGTGGCATGTGTGTCTCCGAGTGCCCGGCCAGGGCGATCCAACTGCTCCGCTATCGGGACGTGCAGGTGGAGGCGGAGATCGCGGCACTGTTTGAACCGCAGATGGTAAAGGTGGACTAGAGGCGTGGTGGCGACTACTGTCATTGCGGGTGCGGATGGGGGTACATCCGCGTACACCCGGAGCGAAGCGAGGAACCTCTAGTCGCTCCGATGGCCTGACAGGCAAAGGAGGACTGGCCAATGGACGAGGCGTGTGCGGGCTACGGCCCATTTGAGCCCAGGATTGTGGCTTTCTGCTGCCGTCATTGCGCCTACGCTGCCGCCGACCTGGCGGGGGGGATGCGCATCCAGTATCCGCCCAGCGTGCGCATCGTCGAGGTGCCCTGCTCGGGCCGCGTGGAGGTGATCGAGATCTTGCACACCTTCGAACGTGGCGCGGATGGAGTGCTGGTGGCCGGTTGACTGGAAGGCGATTGTCATTACCTGGAAGGTAATCTCAACGCCAAGCGCAGGGTCAAGTACATTGCCGACCTGCTCGACCAGGTTGGACTGGGGGGAGAGCGGGTCGTCATGGCGAATTTGTCCTCTGCCATGGGGGCGCAGTTCGCAGAGGTGATGAGGGAGTTTACGCAGAAGGTGCGGGAATTGGGGCCGAACCCGTTGCGCAATGCGTAATGCGTGTTGTGTACCACCTTCCCGAAAGCTGGGAGCCTTCGGGAAGGTCCAGGACGGAATACGGAATACGAAACACGAAGCACGGAACTAGGGAATCAGACGGAGGTCATTATGATTGTCGGTCAACAGAAACCGCTTGAGGAGATCATGAGATTGCTGGGCGACGCCAAGAAGGTGCTGGTGGTAGGTTGCGGCACCTGTGTGACCGTCTGCTTTGCCGGCGGCGAGAAGGAAGTGGGCATCCTGGCCTCGGAATTGCGCATGAAGAGCAGGCTGGACGGCTCTCCCGTGGACGTAGACGAGGTCACGGTGCAGCGCCAGTGCGAATGGGAGTACATTGACCCGCTGGCAGAGCGGCTGAAGGAGTATGACGCCATCCTCAGCCTGGCCTGCGGCATCGGCGTGCAGGCCATGAACGAGCGCTTCGCTGGCACCGTCACGCTGCCCGGCCTCAACACCACCTTCCTGGGCCTGCCGGAGGAGCAGGGCGTGTGGGAGGAGCGTTGCCAGGCCTGTGGCGATTGTATCCTGGGTATCACCGCCGGCATCTGTCCCATCGCTCGCTGCTCTAAGCAACTGCTCAACGGGCCATGCGGCGGCTCGCAGGACAGGGTGTGTGAGATCAACCCCGACATTCCCTGTGCCTGGCAACTGATCTGGGAGCGGGCCCTTGAGCTAGGGAGAGTGGAGCAACTGCTGGAGATCCAGCCTCCCAAGAACTGGTCGAAGAGCCGCGATGGGGGGCCCCGCAAGATCGTGCGACAGGACCTGCAACTGGTAGAGGAGCAGCGAGGGGGCTGATTTCTTTCCAAGGGATGAGCCAAATGGGAGGCGAGGGAGCAGGGTTGCTGGTCGAAGAACTGGGGTTGCTGCGCTGGCTGCGGCAGTACGTCCGGCTACGCTGGTTGGCCGTCGTTGTAGTGTTGCTCGGAACGCTGGTGGCACGTTTCGCTCTGGGTGTCGGCGTGCCACTGCTTCCGCTGATGAGCGTGACCGCTGCCATTGCTTGTTACAACGCTCTCTTCACCATCTGGCAGCAGCGGCACAAGCGGTACGACGGCGCGGGCGCGTGGAAGCCCGTGGCCCGGGTGCGTTGGGACCGGCGCTTTGCCTTCGCTCAGGTCGTGGCTGACCTTATCGCGCTGACCTTGCTGCTGCATTTCATCGGTGGAATTGAGACGCCGTTTTTCTTGTTCTACCTTCTTCATGTTGGTTTCGGCAGCATTATGCTCAGCCGTCGTGACGCCTATATGCTCACGGGCCTGGCGATAGTGTTGTTCTTGGTGTTGGTCGTCACGGAGTTTCTGGGGTGGTTGCCTCACGTTCATCTGGAGGGATTCGTGTCGCCCGGTCTCTACCGGGAGCGAGCATATGTGGCGTCGGTACTGGGTTGCTTCGTTGCGACGCTCGTTATCTCGACCGTAGGAGCGACCACGGGTGTGGCCCAGTTGCGTCACCAGTGGGAGCGGCAGGCACGGGCCAGGGAGCGAGAGCTGGAGGCGATCAAAGAGACGCTTGCGGAGTTGGATCGGATGCGGGATTTCTTCCTGGGGCTGGCCTCGCATGACCTGAAGACGCCACTCGCGGTAGTTTCCAACTATTTGCAGACGATCCTCGATGGCTTCGCCGGTGAAGTCAACGAGAAACAGCGCCGTTGGATGGAACGGGCCAATGTTCGCATCCTGGAGCTAATTCGGCTGATCAACGATTTCCTGGACATATCGCAGCTTGCTCCAGAGCGAATCTTGGCCGAAATGCGGCCCACAGCGTTGAGCGACGCTGTGCAGCGATCGGTTGAGGAGGTGCGGCCCAGAGCGGAGGAGAAGGGCATCACGTTGCGCCTGGAGCTGCCTCCGCAGTTGCCGCCGGTGCGTGCAGCGGATCGTCGGCTACAGCAGGTCATCACCAATCTGCTTGATAATGCCATCAAGTGCTCCCCGCGCCAAGGGCAGGTGATGCTGGAAGTGCGCGAGCTGCGCGATGGGGTGCAGGTGGACGTCCTTGATGCGGGGCCAAGCATACCCGTCCACTATATGCCTCACGTTTTTGAGGACTATTTTCAGGTGCAGCGGAAGGAGTTCGTGCCAGGGGCAGGCCTCGGCTTGAGTATTGCCCGCAAGATCGTTGAAGCACACGGGGGCGAGATCTGGGTTGAGAGCCCCTGCTTTGAGGAGGGCGGGGGTAGTCGCTTTTCATTCACGTTGCAGATAACGAGGTGGGGGGGATGAGTATATCCCCAGTGAGTACATCCCCAGCGGGTAGACTGGGAAACTGGTAGACTCGGAAAGAGGGAGTGAAAGAGAAGATGGTTACCGTTGAGATGCTGAAACGTTTTCCCCTGCTGACTTATCTCCCGCCAGAAGACTTGGGCGAATTGATGGAAATATGCAAGATTGAGACTTGGGAGGAGGGAGAAGTCTTTGCTGTCGAGGGTGACCCGGCGGACAAGTTGCGGTTGGTGCTGCTGGGTAAGGTGGCGCTGGACAAGCGCATCCAGTTGGGCCGCCACGGTTCGGTGCGTCGGGCCACCATGAGCGTCATCGGACCAGGTGAGGCCGTGGGCTGGTCTGCACTGGTAGCTCCGTACATGTTCACCGTCTCCGGCGTCTGTCTGGAACCATGCAAGTTCATCAGTCTCGATGGCCGGCAACTCCAGGACTTTATGGCCCAGAATCCCCGCACGGCTTTCAGAATCATGAGTGGCATTGCCAAAATGGTCGGCGCGCGGCTGAGTGACATGACCGACATGCTGACCTATTTTCTCTCCATTGTCTCACACGAGTTGAAATCCCCACTGGCCGCTGTGGAGAGCTACCTGGAGGTGATGCTAGGGGGCTTTGCTGGAGAACTGACCCCCAAGCAGCAGCGCATGCTGGAGCGGAGCGTGCTGCGTATACACGACCTCTCTGGCCTCATCAACGACCTGCTTGACCTGGCCCGTATGCGTCCTGAGCAGATACAGGCTGACTTTGTGCGCTTCAACCCCCGCGAGTTTGGCGACCGCTCGGTCGAGGATACGCGGCTGGCGGCCCAGGAGAAGGGAGTCACGGTCAAGGTAGAAGCACCGCAGGAGTTCCGGGAGATTGTGGGGGCGTCGCAGCGGTTGCGCCAGGTACTGACCAACTTGCTCAACAACGCCATCAAGTTCTCGCCCTCGGGAAGCACCGTCACACTCCGTTCCTGGGAGACGGAAGACGAGTTGTGGATCCAGGTGAGCGACGAAGGTATTGGCATCCCACCTGAAGACCAGGTCCATATCTTCGAAGATTTCTTCCGCGCGCGCAATGTAGGGGATGTGGGCGGGGCTGGGTTGGGGCTTTCTATCGCCAAGAAGATTGTGGACGCACATCAGGGGCGCATCTGGCTCGAAAGCCCGTACGAGGAGGGCAGGTCGGGTACGAGGTTCACGGTGGTGCTGCCCCGCGATCTGCCGTTGCCAGGGGAACGTAAGAGACCAGTAGACCCGCCACTTGTCGAAGGGCGTGATAGCGAGTATCATTAAGGGTGGATCTTGCGAGAAAGGATGATGCGATATGAAGAGTGGAACCAATTTGGAGAAGGTGCTGGTGGAAGGGCACTTTGCCGTCACCGGTGAGTTGGGACCGCCCAAGGGCACCAGTGCCGACTTTGTCCGCCGCAAGGCCGAGATTCTTAGGAAGTATGTGGACGCGGTCAACATCACCGATAACCAGACGGCCGTAGTGCGCATGTCCAGCGTGGCTGCCTGTGCGATTCTTAAACAGATGGGACTCGACCCGGTGATGCAGATGACGTGCCGTGACCGTAACCGCATTGCCATTCAGTCGGACATACTGGGGGCAGTGGCATTGGATGTGGGCAATCTGCTGTGTCTTTCGGGTGATCATCAAAAGTTCGGCAACCATCCGGAGTCGAAGAATGTGCACGACATTGACTCGGTCCAGCTCATCCAGATGGCCAAGCGCATGCGGGATGATGCGCAGTTCCTCAGCGGTGACAAAATCTCCGGGGGTGTGCCGCTTTTTCTGGGGGCGGCAGCCAATCCCTTCGCGGACCCGTTCGAGTTCCGCCCCCTCCGGCTCGAGAAGAAGGTGCGTGCTGGGGCTGACTTTGTGCAGACGCAGGGTGTCTTTGATGTGGACCGTTTTGCCCGTTACATGGAGCAGGTACGCAAGCGTTCCTTGCACGAGCAGGTTTACATTCTGGCTGGCATTATCCCTATGAAGTCGGCTGGCATGGCACGTTATATGCGGGACTATGTCGCCGGCCTGACCGTGCCTGACGAACTCGTCGCGCGCATGGAAAAAGCTGAGGATGCCAAGGAAGAAGGGGTGAGGATCGCCGTGGATATTATCCAGCAATTGCGTGAGATTGAGGGTGTGGACGGCATCCACATCATGGCGGTTGCCTGGGAGGATATTGTGCCTGTGATCGTTGAGCAGGCTGGCCTCTACCCCAGGCCGATTGTCTAGCTCTGGCAAAGATTGGAGGAACCGATGAAGCAGCGACCCAAGATTCTGGTAGTAGACGATGACCCGGACATCATTGAGGCGATCACGAGTGTCCTGGAGGGCATAGAGGAATACGACGTGCGCACGGCTCGTGATGGGCTGGAGTGTATGCAAAAGATCAAGGAGGAGATCCCCGACATGGTCATCCTGGATCTGTTGATGCCGCGCATGGACGGTTTTGCGGTGGTGAGAGACCTGCGTGAAAGTCCCCGCTATCGTGACTTGCCGATTATGATCCTGACGAGCGTACGTGAGGATGCCAGTTACCGTCGCTACGAGCTGGAGATGGGACTTATGATGGATGTGCAGGACTATATCGAGAAGCCAGTCCCGCCGACCGAGCTCCTGCGGCGCATCGCCAACTTGCTGAAGACGTAGGGCAAGTGGTTGGCACTAGCAACTTGCTCAAGCGGAGGTGAAGCATGCCTGGGGCCAGGATATTGCTTATTGACGATGACCATGACTTTGTAGAGGCAACACGTACTGTGCTGGAGAGCGGGCCATACGAGGTGACCGTGGCCTACGATGGCGACGAAGGGCTGGCCAAGGTAGAGGAGGAGCGGCCTGACTTGGTGCTGCTCGACATCATCATGCCCACGCGAGATGGCTTCCAAGTGTGCGAGAAGCTGAAGGGCGATCCAGAACTGTGGCACATCCCGGTTATCATGCTGACCAGTCTTTCGCAGCGCATCAGTGACACGGCCTACTCGGTGCTGGATGGGTTGATGTTGGAGGCAGACGATTTCATTGACAAACCGGTGCGCCCGACAGAACTGCTGGCACGCATAGCGCGACTACTTGGGCGTTAAAGTCGGGACGGAGGGAAGGGAGCGAAGGGAGGGGACGGATGAGTACACCCGGAGCGAGGAATCTATGATCATCACTGAGCAGAAGGGATTGGGTGAAATCCTGCGTATGCTGGAAGGGCACGAGCGGGTGTTTCTCGTCGGCTGTGGCATCTGCGCCACGACATGGGGTACCGGTGGTGATAAGGAAGTGCGCCTTATGGCAGGGCAACTGGCTGAAGCGGGAAAGGACTGTACCGGGTGGGTCGTTACCGAGGAAGCGACATGTGACGCTCGGACCACGCGCCGATTGCTGAAGCGGCACAAGGAGCAGGTGAGGCTTGTGGATGCCTTACTTGTCTTAGCCTGTGGGGCAGGTGTGCAGACCGTGGCCTCGCTGGTGGACGTGCCTGTCTATCCGGCGCTCAATACCCTCTTCCTGGCTCGCCTGCAGAGTCTGAGCATTTGCGACGAGCGCTGTCGTCTCTGCGGTGCGTGCATTCTAGCCGAGACAGCCGCCATCTGTCCGATCACGCTCTGCCCTAAGGGATTGATGAATGGCCCTTGTGGCGGTTACAGGGATGGCAAATGTGAGGTGGACCGCGAACGCGACTGCGCCTGGGTTGCCATCTACGAACGGATGGAAGCGCTTGGGCAGCGGGAGCGGTTTATGGCCGTCCACGAGCCCAAAGACTGGCGTCAAGACCGTCACCCCCGTTTCATCAGCAAGCGGGAACCGGTCATTGCGGGTGGGTACACCCGGGGCGAAGCGAGGAATCTATGAGTAGGTTGGCAGAATCCATCTCTGCTGGCCGGTTCGTCGTCACCGCCGAACTCGGCCCGCCTAAGGGGACAGATGTGACACACCTGTTGGATATGGCCGAAATTCTACGGAATGATGTGCATGCGATCAACGTCACGGACCAGCAGAGTTCGGTGATGACACTGGGCTCACTGGCAGTGTGTCATCTGCTGCACCAACGTGGGATTGAGCCCGTCTTCCAGGTTACCTGCCGTGACCGTAATCGCATCGCGCTACAATCAGACCTGCTGAGTGCGGCGGTGTTGGGTATCGAGAATGTACTCTGTCTCACCGGCGACTATGTCACGCTTGGAGACCATCCGCAAGCCAAACCAGTCTTCGATCTGGATTCTGTGACACTCCTGAAGGCGGTGGCGGAGTTGCAGGAGGGGCACGACCTTGCTGGCAAACCACTCCAGGGAGTACCGACTTTCTTCCCCGGCGCGGTTGTCAGTCCAGTGGCGAACCCCTCTGGCCCCCAAATCGCCAAGATGGAGAAGAAGGTTGAGGCCGGAGCCAGGTTCTTTCAGACCCAGGCGGTCTATGACCTGACCAGGTTCGAGGCCTTCGTGCGGCGGGTCGAGTACTTGAATGTGCCGATCCTGGTTGGGATTATCCTCCTCAAGTCGGCCGGTATGGCTCGCTTTATGAACGCCAACGTAGCGGGCGTGAGTGTTCCGGACCAGTTGATTGAGGAGATCGGCAGTGTCCCTAAGCTGGACCGTGCAGCCAAGTCCGTTGAGATTGCGGCCCGCTTGATCCGCGCCTTGAAGGGCATGTGCCAAGGAGTCCATATCATGACGCTCGGGTGGGAACAGTACGTGCCGCAACTGCTGAGGGAAGTGGGGTTGGGGCAAGGGACAATGCAACAGCGAACAAGCGAAGAATCTATAGGGGGCCAAGGACATGGCAATCACCTTGAGCACTGATCTGGCTAGGTTGATCCACCAGGAGTGTGGCGAGAACGTCTATCTCTGCTATCAGTGCGAGCGTTGCTCTTCCGGTTGTCCCACGGTCCCGGCGATGCGGTATCGTCCGGCCCAGATGATGCGGCTGACACAGTTTGGGCTGGAGGACCAACTGGCCACCGATGCCAGCATCTGGCGCTGCCTGGGCTGTGATATGTGCACGGCCCACTGTCCCCACAATCTGAGCGTGCGCCGGTTGGTGGAGACCATGCGCCAGCACGTGATGCAGGAGCGTTACCTGGTCAGCGGCTTCGACAAGCTGGGCGAGGATGAACCGTTGCGCAAGGGGATGCGAGCCATGGGGATGCTGGGTGAACGCATCGGCACCCACCATAACGTCTCCGGCGAGGACAACGCCGCGCGCCTGGCCTGGACCGACAACCTGGCGCAGAAGCCAGAGGGGCTGGTGCGCGACCCACAAGCGAGCCTGGTTTATTTCGTGGGCTGCGTATCGGCGATGTTCCCCATGAGTTACGGCATTCCGCAGGGGTTCGCCAACGTCCTGGGCCGTGCGGGCGTGCGGTTCACGACCCTGGGTGAGCAGGAACAGTGCTGTGGCTTTCCGCTGCTGATGGCAGGCCAGTTGAAGCAGGCGAAAGCGCTGATCCAGCACAACGTGGAACAGGTGCGTACATTGGGCATCCCTCGCATGGTCACCACCTGCCCATCCTGTTATCACATGTGGCACCATACTGTCTCCGAAGTCCTCGGCGAACCGTTGGGATTCGAGGTAGTGCACGCCACGGAGGTATTGCGCGACCTGGTGGTCGAGGGGCAACTGCCGTTTGCGGAGCCTCAGCGTACGGGCGTGGTCACGTATCACGACCCGTGCGACCTGGGCCGCAAGAGTGGCGTGTTCGACCCGCCGCGCGAGGTCCTGCGCCGAATTCCGGGTTACACCTTCGTCGAGATGCAGCAGTCGCGGGAACACGCGCTCTGTTGCGGTGGCGGCGGCAACCTGGAGACGTTCGACCCGGACCTGGTGCAAGAGGTGGCGGCGCGGCGGGTGGCACAGGCGGCGGAGGTGAATGCCACGGTCCTGATTTCCGCCTGTCCTCAGTGCGTGCGCACTCTCTCCAAGGCGGCCCGCAATCAAAAGTTGCGCATGCGGGTGATGGACCTGACCCAATTCGTTGAGATGGCCACGGCATCCTAGCAGAGTTCTGCTATCCCGGTCGCGTGACTTGAAAGGGGGCATTGTGCCAGAGAATACGCTGTCATCGCGGATGGGGGTACATCGGGTGGGTACACCGACGGAAGAGGCCCTGGACCGTTACGTTTCAGGGCCTGACAAACTGGAAGCAGTGCTCGTTGGTCTTTCCGAGTCGGACCTCGATCTGTGCCGTGCTCCGGGGGAATGGACCATTCGACAAATCGTCCACCACCTCGTTGACGGTGATGATATGTGGTCACAGTGTGTCAAGATGGCGCTGGGCGCGCCCGGTTGCACTTTTGACCTCAGTTGGTACCCCGGCAACGACTCGTGGGCCAGTGAGTTGGATTACGCCGGTCGGGCAATTGAGCCTGTCGTGGCCCTTTTCAGAGCCCATCGTGTATGCGTCGCTCAGTTGCTGGAACGCATCCCAGATAGTTGGCAGCACTATGCGGTCCTCGTGGCTCCCTGGGTTCCGCACGGGCAGCAGATGCGGATTGACGCGCTTGTCAGCCTCTTGACGACCCATGTGACTGAGCACGTGGAGGAAATTCAAAAGATCAGGGAGCAACACGGCCTGTAAGTGGTTTGGTGCGGAGACGCGGTGATTCATCGCCGCGTCTCCGTGTCTGCCTACCGGGTTCCAGTTGGCAACTTGATGGTGGTGGTGGTACAATACCATTGATCACTTGTATGGAGGCAGTTGATTGACCCAATTGAACAAGATCGCGATTAGCGGGAAAGGGGGTGTGGGCAAGACCACTCTCTCCGCGCTGCTGGCCACCATTTATGCCGAGCAGGGTCGTAGCGTCATCGCCATTGACGCCGACCCGGCGGGGGGCCTGGCCGAGGCATTGGGCTTTCCGCCCGACCTGGCTGCCCAGGTCGCCCCGGTCTCTGAAATGGAAGACCTGATCTACGAGCGCACCGGCGCCAAGCCGGGCACAGTCGGGGGCTTCTTCAGCCTCAACCCCCGCGTGGACGATCTGCCTGACCGGCTCAGCGTGTCGCACCGGGGTGTCCGTTTTCTCCGGCTGGGCACGGTCAAGGCCGGCGGTGCTGGCTGCATCTGCCCTGAGAGTGCCATGCTTAAGGCGTTGGTCACTCACCTGCTACTCTACCGCAACGAGATGATGATTCTCGACATGGAGGCCGGCGTGGAACACCTGGGGCGAGCGACGGCCCAGGCCGTGGACGCGTTCCTGGTCGTGGTCGAGCCGGGGCAGCGCAGCCTGGGGACGGCGGAGCGGGTGCGCGAGTTGGCAGGGCAAATTGGCATCAGCCGTGTCTACGCGGTGGGCAACAAGGTGCGTGGCGAAAGCGATTGGGGCTTCATTCAGGCGCACAGCCCCGTGCCGGTGCTGGGCTATCTCTCCGCCAATCCCGAGCTGACCGAAGCCGATTTGCATGGGCAAGGGGTCTACGACGCCGCCCCTCACGCCGTCGAGGAGGCGCGGGCGATTGCGGCGGCGCTGGAGAGGTGGGGGAACACGGATCGGCAGGATTGCGGATTGCGGATTGCGGATTGAGGATTGCGGATTGAGGATTGCGGATTGAGGATTGAGGATTGCGGATTGAGGATTGCGGATTGAGAATTGAGGATTGGGGATTGCGGATCGGCAGGATTAACGGATTGGTGGTTTCAATCCTCATTATCTGGGCTGTGACGTTGGTCACGCCTTTCGGGCCTTTAGCAAGTCCTGTCTATGCGGAGGAACTGCCGCCGTCGGCATTTGTGGAGGAGCTGGTCGGCCATCCGCAGGAGCACAACCTGAGTTGTGAGTCTCGCTCGGCGACCGATCTGGCGGCTTTCTGGGGAGTGGTGTTCACCGAGGACGATTTCTTCCGCCGCCTAGGCAAGTCCGACAACCCCAACCGCGGCTTTCTGGGCGACGTAGACCTGCCGCCGGGGACGATGCCGCCGGCCGGTTATGGGGTCTACGCCGGGCCGGTGGCGGCCAACTTGCGCAGTTTCGGGCTCGACGCCGTGGCCCGGCGGGAGTGGAGCCTGGAAGGGCTGAAGGCAGAAGTGGCCGCCGGTCGCCCGGTCATCATCTGGGCCACCTACGACATGCGGCTGCCGGGAGTGCAGACGTGGACCTCTGCGGACGGCGCGACCTCTACGATAGTGCAGTGGCAGCATACCTTTATCGTCGTCGGCTATGACGAGGCGGAACCGGACACAGCCGACGAGTACGTCGGGCGTTCAGGGGGCCTGTACATGGTGGACGCCTATGACGCTGCGACCAAGTATTTCTCATACGAAGCATTCACGCCTGCCTGGGAGCAGTTGGGGCGCATAGCGGTGACGGTGCAAGGATTGCGGAATGCGCCTGTGGGTACACAGGGTTGCGGATTGCGGAATTGGAGCAGCGCGGGCGGCCGCCTGGTTGTGGATGGGCGGTGGCTGGTTGGCCCAGACTAAGGTACGAAACGTTTCACGTTTCACGCATCACGTTTCACGTTTCACCGACGCAAGTAAACCAATAAGGGAGGAGTGGCATGCGTAATTTGCACGATGTCCAGAACATGCTGGAGAAGGTCGGGATCCCAGGGCGCGACGCCTACGAACTGCCCGATAGTTCCAAGCGCTTCCCCGACGGAGCCCACTACCGGATGGAGATTTCGGGCGTGGAGCGGCCCCAGGTGTTGGAGGCGCTGATTGACGAGATGGGCAAGCGCAAGATACCCATCCACCGCCTGATCTCCACGGTGATGGGTTCCACGCTGTTGGACGACGCCGAGCTGCGTGACTTTGCGCAGATGGCGGCCGAGGCGAAGGTAGAGGTCATCATCACGCCTGGCCCTCGCTCCGGGTGGGACGTGGGGCGGCAGTTGGCAACGCCGGAGGGAGGCCTATCTGGCCTGCGCTACCGGGGTTCCGACCAACTGTCCTACGTCGTGGCCGAGTACCTGCGTTGCATTGACCTGGGGTTCCGGGGGTTTCTGTGCATTGACGAGGGGTTGCTGTGGCTGGTCAACCAATTGAAGAAGAGCGGTGATATCCCCGAGGACGTGGTGTTCAAGGTCAGTATCTATGCAGGTCATGCCTCGGCCGCGGGAGGGAAAGTGCTGCAGTCTTTGGGGGCTTCCACGTTCAACCCGCTGGGCGACCTCTCACTTCCGCAACTGGCCTCCATCCGCCAGGCGGTGGACATTCCGTTGGATCTGCACATCTATCTCTCGGACTCGTTCGGGGGCTTCAACCGCTTCTACGAGGGGGCGGAGATGGCGCGGGTGTGCGCGCCCTGCTACTTTAAGATCGAGCCAGGGACGGCGCTGGCAGCAGGGGCCGGCGCCTGGTACAGGCCATGGACCAGCCCTGACTTCCTGGCCTGGCAGGCGCGCGAGAAGGTCAAGTACGCCCAGATCATCCACGAGTTGGTTCAGGCCACGCACCCGAACCTGAAACTCTCGGACTTGGGGCCGGGGGACCTGGCGATTCCGAAGCCGTAGATGTGGATATGGATGACTTGACCGAGACCTTCGTCGAGTTGATTCGTCGGGCGTCCACTGAACTGCCGGCGGACGTGGAGGCGGCGCTGCAGGCTAGCCTGGCGCGCGAGGAACCGGGCTCGCCGGCGGCCAGTGCGTTGCAGACGATCCTGGAGAACGTGGCCTTTGCTCGTACCCACTCGTCGCCTGTGTGCCAGGACACCGGCACACCGATCTTTTACATCCACTATCCCCAAGGAATGGGGGTCCGGGCGTTGCGCGCGCAGATCGAAGCGGCGGTGGCAGAGGCCACCCGCCGAGCCTACCTGCGGCCCAACGCAGTAGATGCCGTGAGCGGGCACAACAGCGGGAACAATCTGGGGGTGGGCTTCCCCTCCTTTCATTTCGAAGAGTGGGAGGGCGAACACGGATCCGCAGGATTGACGGATCGGAAGGGATCGGAGGCGCTGCGGGTGGACCTGCTCCTTAAGGGCGGGGGGAGCGAGAACGTGAGTACACAGTACGCATTGCCCTACGCCCCTCTAAAGGCCGGGCGCGACCTGGAGGGGGTGCGCCGGGTGGTGCTGGATGCGGTGTACCGGGCGCAAGGGCAGGGGTGCGCGCCGGGCGTGCTGGGGATCGCACTCGGCGGCGACCGGGGCACCGGCTATATCGGTGCCAAAGAGCAACTCCTCCACCCACTGGACGAGGTCAACCCGGTGCCGGAACTGGCCGCGCTCGAGGAGCGCTTGGTGCGCGAGTGTAACGAGTTGGGCATCGGGCCGATGGGTTTCGGCGGCAAGACGACCGTGTTCGGCGTCAGGGTGGGAGCCTACCACCGCCTGCCGGCCTGCTACTTTGTTACCGTGGCCTACATGTGTTGGGCCTGCCGGCGGGCGACGGTGGAGGTGGTGTCGCCCACGTCGACCAGGGATGGGGCGGATGGGTACATCCGGTGAGGTTTTACGATGGCGATCTATGATCTGAGTGTCCCGTTGTCTGAGCAAGCCGTGCGAGCGTTGCGCGTGGGTGATACGGTGCGGCTTTCCGGGGTGATGATCACCGGGCGGGATGCGGCCCACAAGTACATGGTGGAAACCTTCATCCGCACGAGCACAGTCCCCGAGAGCGAGCGACCGCTGTATGAGGAATTGCGACGGCTGCTGGCAGGTGGCGTCATCTATCACTGTGGACCGGTGGTCCGCCAGTTACCCCCCAGCACCCCCCCAGCCTCCTCCCAAGGGGGGGAGGGGAGCGGCGGACTGTTGTCCGCCGTGAGCAGGGAGGGGGGGTGGGAGTTCGTCGCGGCCGGGCCAACCACCTCTATCCGCGAGGAGGTGTACGAGCCGGAGGTCATCGCCCACTTTGGGCTGCGCGGCGTGATCGGCAAGGGAGGAATGGGACCAGGGACGCTGCGAGCCTGCCGGGAGCACGGTGCGGCTTATTTCCACGCCGTCGGTGGGGCGGCCTCGCTCATCGCCGACACGGTCAAAGAGGTGTTGGCGGTTTACAAGAGGGACGAGTTTGGCGTGCCGGAGGCTTTGTGGGTCATCCGGGCCGAGGGGTTCCCCGTCGTCGTGACGATGGACAGCCACGGGCGGAGCATCCACGATGAGGTAGAGCAGACATCCAAGGCAGCCCTTGAGCGCCTGCTCGCCGGCTCCTGAATGTTACGCATCACGCATCACGCATTACGCATCACGCATTACGCATTACGCATGGAGTCTTAACATTCAACATGAAACTCTGGCGTACTCCGCTTGACGTAGACAAGTTCACCGTTCCTAAGGGGCGCGCGCATTTCATCCGGGCGCGCTGCAAGGGGTGTGGGCTGTGTGTGCGGTACTGCCCTCGAGACGTACTGGAACTTTCCGACGAGATGAACGAGAAGGGCTATCACCTACCGCGGGCTGTTCAGCCGGAGCAGTGTGTGGCCTGCGGGCTGTGCGAGTTGCTGTGCCCAGAGTTCTGCATCTACATACTGGAGGTGGCGGATGACAACCATCCGGAAGAAGGTGAGTGAACCCGGGGTGTTGGAGGGTAAGTTTTTCCTGGATGGCGACCACGCCATGGCGGAGGGAGCGATCTGTGTTGGGTGCCGTTTCTTCGCCGGCTATCCGATCACCCCGGCCACCGAGGTGGCCGAGCACATGGCCAACCGGCTGCCGGAGGTGGGCGGGGTGTTCATCCAGATGGAAGATGAACTGGCCTCGATGAACGCGGTGGTGGGAGCCGCGTGGGGTGGGGCACGCGCCATGACGGCTACCTCTGGCCCGGGCTTTAGCCTGATGTTGGAGAACATAGGCCTGGCCATCATGACCGAAACTCCTTGCGTGGTGGTGAACGTGCAGCGCGGCGGCCCCTCCACTGGCCTGCCGACGCTGGTGGGCCAGGCGGACATGATGCAAGCCCGCTGGGGATCCCACGGCCACTATGAGATCATCGCCCTGGCCCCCAGTTCGCCTCAGGAGGCGTTTAACCTGACGATCCATGCCTTCAACCTGGCCGAAAAGTACCGTACGCCGGTGCTCCTGATGGCCGACGAGGCGGTGGGCCACATGACGGAGGGGGTGGTCATCCCGCCGGTGGAAGAGATCGCCATCTATCCCTGGCGCAAGCCGAAGGCGCCGCCCGGCCCTGATTTCCTTCCTTATGCGCCGGAGGAGGACGGGGTGCCACCTTTCCCGCTGGCAGGGACGGGCTACCGGATCCACGTGACGGGCCTCACCCATGACGAGCGCGGGTATCCGGCGACGACGGCCGCAGGGCAGGCCAGGTTGATTCCGCGTCTCATCAATAAGATCCGGCATAACCGGCAGGATATCATGAGTGTGGTGGAGGACGGGGTCGAGGGGGCGGACGTGGTGGTGGTCTCTTACGGTATCTCGGCCCGCACCTCACTGTTGCCGGTGCGGGAGGCCAGGGAAGAGGGGCTGCGGGTGGGGCTGTTGAAGTTGGTGACGGTGTGGCCGTTCCCCGAGGAGCGCATCCGCCAACTGGCAGGGAAGGTGAAGGCGTTCGTGGTCCCGGAACTCAACATGGGGCAGATGGTGTTGGAGGTGGAGCGGTGTGCGCATGGGGAGGCCCGCGTGGTGCTGGTGCCGCATCCCGGCGGGGAGATCCATCTGCCGGCGGACATCCTGGATGCCATCCGCGAGGCGGCCCGATGAGAGGAGCAGAGGGGCAGGGGGGCAGAGGAGCAGAGGAGGGAGAGTTGGTAGAGGATGAACTGGTCGGTGTGCCGAGTGAGGAGGAGATCGAGCGCCATCCGATGGATGAATTGCTGCGCGCGGAGCGGTTGCCGCATATATGGTGTCCTGGCTGCGGATTGGGTACGGCGCTCAGTTGCTTCACCAGCGCGCTGATGCGCTCGGGGTTGGATTTGGACAAGGTGGCCATCGTGTCTGGCATCGGCTGTTCTGGACGGGCGGCGGGTTATCTGCGGCTGGATGGGTTCCACACGACGCACGGGCGGGCGATCCCGTTCGCCACCGGGCTGAAATTGGCGAACGGGGGGCTGAAGGTGGTCGTCTTCTCCGGCGATGGGGACCTGATCGCCATCGGAGGCAACCATTTTATTCACGCCGCTCGCCGCAACATGGATCTCACTGTGATCTGTGTCAACAACTTTAACTATGGCATGACCGGTGGGCAGGTGGCGCCGACCACGCCGGAGGGGGCGCGTACGAGCACGTCGCCTCGCGGTAACCTGGAGCGCCCGTTCAGTATCCCGAACCTGGCCGCCGCGGCTGGAGCCACGTACGTGGCCCGCTGGACCGTGCTCCACGCACGCCGGCTGGAGAAATCCATCCACAAGGCCCTGTTGAAGCCCGGCTTCAGCGTGGTCGAGATCATTTCCCCCTGCACCACGCTCTACGGCCGTTTCAACCGCGCCCGCTACGGCACGGATATGATCGAGTACTATCATCAGAAGGCGGTCGTCCGCCACGAATCAAAGCCGTGGGAGGTGGACATCGGACTGGCCGGAGAGATCGTGTGTGGGGAGTTCGTGGACGTTGAACGTCCCACATTTCAGGACCGGCTGCGCGAGATGTTTGGCGAGTTGCATCCCTCGGATGACTTGGCCTTGCTTCGCCGGCCACCCGTGGAACTGGAGTCTCACGGTGAGATCAGGCTGCCAGAGGCGAAACTGCCGGTGTCCTCGCTGGAGGTCGCCCAGCCCGGGCCCCCCGTCTCGAGGCACAGGTTCGCCGAGGGGGCGGAGAGCCTGGAGGTGCTGTTGTGCGGTTTCGGCGGGCAGGGGATTATCCTGTCCGGCAAGATTACCGGCGCGGGGGTGGCGCTGTACGACGAGCGGCAGGTGACGTTTACGCAGTCATACGGCCCTGAGTCCAGGGGGGGGGCGTGCAGTGCTTCCCTGCTTATCTCGGACCACCCTATTCTCTACCCCCACGTCACTCACCCACGCGTCATGGTCGTCATGTCCCAGGAAGCCTACGCCACCTACCACGGCCAGTTAGCCGAGGGTGGCCTCATGCTGATTGACGCCGACCTGGTGGAGCCCGACCCGGACGCCAAACAGCACGAGATTGCGATCCCTGCCACCCGCATCGCTGAGCAGGAACTCAAGCGCCAGATCGTGGCCAACATCGTCATGCTGGGGGCGTTGACCGCGCTGACGGCGGTGATCTCGGCAGACGCCATGCGGCGGGCCATCCTCGACAACGTGCCCAAAGGGACGGAAGAGTTGAACATGAGAGCCTTCCAGATGGGGTACGACTATGCCACGAGGTGGGCTACGAGTTGATTGCGGAATGCGGAATGCGGATTTCAGATTTCGGATCGCAAAGAGGCGGCCAGGCCGATTGATTGCGGAATGCGGAATGCGGATTTCGGATTTCGGATCGCAAAGGGTCGGCCAGGCCGATGGGTGACGTTCGTCGCGCTGCTATCCATGCTGTTTGTGGGCTGTCGCAGCGACGCACGTCGGGGCCCATCCCCGACGGTTAGCACGCCGTCGGTGGAGTACACCGGTGTACCCGCGGACACTTCCCCTGGCTCCATCTATCTGCCGGTCGTCGAAGGCGATGAGGGCGGCGAGGCCGGTGAGTACACCGGTCCTACTCCTACTGCGATGCCTTCCCCTCCCTCTCATCCCGCCCCCAGTCCCACGCCACTGCCGCCGCCGGTTCCCAAGCCCGGCTACGGCGTACAGGTGCACCTGTTTGCGGGCAATGTGGCCGAAACGCTGGAGTGGGCGCGTGGGCTGGGCGTGGGATGGATCAAACAGCAGGTGAGCTGGCACACGATCGAGCATGGGCCAGGTGACCTGGAATGGGGGCCGCTGGATCGGGCGGTGGAGGGCTGCAGCGGCTTCGGTTTCCAGTTGCTGCTCAGCGTGGTGCACGCGCCGGACTGGACGCGCAGCTCTGAACTGGAGAGCGGGCCGCCGGCCGATTATGCCGAGTTTGGCCGCTTCATGGAGCAACTGGCGACTCGTTACCGGGGCCGCGTGGCCGCCTACGAACTATGGAACGAGCCCAACCTGGCTCGCGAGTGGCAGGGGGACACGCTCGACCCGGCCCGCTTCGTGGCGCTGGTGGCCGAGGGAGCGCAAGGGGTACGGGCGGCCGACCCGGGCGCGCTGGTGATCAGCGGCGCGCCGGCCGTGACGGGCATCAACGACGGGGTGGTGGCGATTGACGACCGCGCCTTCCTGCGCGGGATGTACGAGGCAGGCATCGCGCAGTGGGTGGACGGCATCGGTGTGCACCCCTACGGCTTTGCCAATCCGCCCGACGAGAGCTGGCAGGATCCGACGCACGTCGCCTCCGGCTACAACGACCATCCCAGTTTCTTCTTCCGCGATACGCTGGAGGATTATCATGCGATCATGGTCGCAGCCGGGGACGCCGACCACAGGATCTGGGTGACGGAGTTCGGCTGGCCTTCGATTGATGGGATGGGCCGCATGGACACCACGGGGTGGGAGTACACCCGAGAGGTCAGTGAAGCGCAGCAGGCCGACTATATCGTGCGAGCCTTTTCTTTGGGGGAGGAGCGATCGTGGGTGGGGCCGATGTTCTTGTGGAACCTGAACCTGGCAACCATCTGGGGGGCTGACGACCCGGTTTCCGCCTATAGCCTGCTGCGGCCTGATGGCTCCTACCGTCCAGCCTACGTGGCGCTGCGCCTGGCGGAACCCCTGCGTTGATTGCGGAATGCGGAATGCGGATTTCGGATCGCAAATCGTGTACCACCTTCCCGAAAGCTGGGAGCCTTCGGGAAGGTAATGTGCTAGTCCCCTTCTGGTGTGGGTTCGAGCGGGACGTAGCCTTCCTCGGCCTGTGGCGGCAAGGGAGTCAGGGGCAGGCCATAGTAGGCTTCGATCACCTGGCGCGCGAGGGGGGCCGCCACGGTCGAGCCTTCGCCAGCGTTTTCCACCAGCACGGCGACGGCAATCTCGGGAGCGCCGGCCGGGGCGTAGGCCGCGAACCAGGAGTGGGGCATCGTCTCTGGCTCACCGACCTCGGCGGTGCCGGTCTTGCCGGCCACCGGGATGCTCAACCCGGCGAAGCGATGGGGGGCTGTGCCGATGGGGCTCGTGGTCACCCCCAGGAGGGCCTGCTGAATGGCGGCCAGGTGTTCTGGGCTGATGGGCAGCTCTCCCACGACCTGGGGTTGCGTCACTTGCTCTGGGATGTTGCCGCCGCCGGTGAGTATACCGGGGCCGAGGCGTTCGATCACGTAAGGGCGGTAGAGCGTGCCGCCGTTGGCGACAGCGGCGAGCATGCGGGCCATCTGGAGCGGTGTCACCAGCAGGTAGCCCTGCCCGATGGCCAGGTTGACCGTATCGCCCACCCACCAGGCCTCTTCGAGGGCGTTGGCCTTCCAGGCTGGGTCGGGCACCAACCCTCCGTCTTCGACCAGTCCCTCCAGGCCGGTCGGTTGGCCGAACCCGAAGCCCTGTGCGAAGCGGGGGAGTAGATCTTGCCCGATCCCGTCCAGCGCCTGTCCCACGGCATAAAACGTGACGTCGCACGAGGCAGTCAGAGCCTGTTCGAGGCTGATGTCGCCGTGACCTTCGGCTTTCCAGCACACTTTACGGAAAGTCGGCCCCAGGCCTTCCCAGTAGCCAGGGCAGTAGAAGAAGGTCTGCGCCGGGTCCATACCTCCCGCCTCCATCGCTGTGGCCATGGTCACAATCTTGAACACAGAAGCGGCGGGATAGAGGCCCTGGGTGGCGCGGTTAAAGAGCGGATGGCGGGGGTCGGCCAGGATTTGGGCGCGGCCCACCGCGCCGGTGCCGGTGCCAACAGGTACGTTGGTGACGAACACGTTGGGGTCGAAGCCGGGACCGCTGGCCAGGGCCCGTATGGCGCCAGAGTGCACATCGAGCACGACGATGGCCCCCTTACGGTTGCCCAGGATCTGTTGCACCTGTACCTGGAAGGGGCGGTCGAAGGTGGTGAAGATCGTGCGGCTCGGCGTGGCGGAGCGCTCGGCGACCGTGGCCACTACTTCCCCGGCCGCGGTGACGATGGTGAGCACGCCGCCAGGTGCGCCTGCTAAGATGCCCTCTCCCCAACTTTCCAGTCCAGAGATGCCGACCCACTCGTCACCCCGGTAACCTCGCGCGCGATAGAGGGCCAGTTGCTCGGCCGGCACTGGGGACACCCAGCCGACGACGTGGGGGTCACCGGAGCCATACGGATAAGTGCGTCCCTCTTTCTCGTCCCGGTAAAGGCCGGGGATGGAGGACAGCAGCGCGTTGGAATCCACGCTCACCTCGGCGGGGATGTCGGCGATGGGGACTTTCCAGTCGGGAGGGGCGGCGACGTAACGGCCGCGGATCTCGTCCGGTGAGAGCCCGGTGACCGAGGCGATGGCGTCCAGGAGGGTGCTCTCGCTCGCGCCAGCCGTGATCTGGCCCGGGATGACGCCAATGGTGACGATGGTGCCCTCGGTGGCCAGCCCCAATCCAGCGCGGTCGTAGATGTTGGCGCGGGCGGGGATAGAGTATTCCATGCGGAAGTAATACCCGCCCCGCAATGGAGGCCAGATTAGCCCCTCGTCCCAGTCCACCCACCATTGTCCCTGGTGCAGGCTGAGTGACATGACGGTATCGGTGATCAGGGTGCCGACCAGAGCGGTGTCCAGTTCCAGGTGGAAGGCGGCGCTGGCCCGGTCTCCTTCGTGCAGGGCGGAGTAGAGACGGGTGGTGACGGTGAGGACGGTGGCGCTGGTGAGGGCGTTCTGGTAGCGCCTGGCGAAACCCTCGCCGTCAATGGCGGCCTGGCTGGCCGGGGAGAGGCGGGCGTACATCGTGCCATAGTCGTCGGCCTCCCAGGCAGCCAGGAAAGTGGCGGCGGTCGCATCGGGAGAAGGCGGTACAGGCGTGGGGGTAGGGGGGGGGACGGGAGTAGACGTAGGGGTGGCAGGTGGGGCAGTGGCGGTAAGACCGGGAGAACTGCTGCAGCCGACCAGGAGGAGGATGACCAGGAGCGAATGGCGGATTGCGGATTGGAGATTAGAAGTTGGAAGTTTGCTCATTTGTTCATTGTCCATTGCTTCATTGCCCATTGAGTATCCCCGCATACACCTTGCACTCTCGCCCCGTGTGGGCCTGGCAGGCGGTGGGAACGTGGCGAAGCGGTTCGATCTTCCAGGTACGCAGGCAGCGGGTGAGGTGGCAGAGCGGGAGTCCCACCACGTTGGCATAACAGCCCTGGTTCTCGGCCACCGGATGAAACCCGGCATGCTGAATGGCGTACGCGCCGGCCTTGTCCAGGGGGTCGCCACTGGCCACGTAGGCGGCGATCTCATCGTCGCTGTAGGCACGCATCGCCACCTGGGTTCTGGCCACGTCGGTCAAGGCGCGGCTGGTGGCCGGTTCCAGCAATGTGACGGCGCTATAGACGTCGTGAAATCGCCCGCCCAGGCGGCGAAGCATTGCGATTGCCTCAGTCGCGTCGCGCGGCTTGCCCAGGAGTTCTCCATTCAGTGCCACGACGGTGTCGCAGGCGATGACGATGCCGGTGGGTACACCGGTGAGGCCGGTGGGAGTACACCGGGTGGAGGTGCAGGCAGCGGTGCTTGGGCCTGGTCCAGAGCAAGCAGCGCAGGCTTTGGCCTGGCTCAGCCGGGCGGCCAACGTGGCGGGTGATTCGTCGGTCAGCGGATCTTCGTCCACGTCCGCCACGGTCACCTCGAACGGCAATCCCAACAGCGCCAACAACTCGCGCCGACGAGGGGATGCGGAGGCGAGGAGCAAGTTTGTTGCTTGACAAACTGGAGGTCTTTGGTATACTGATTGCAACGCCACGGTGCACACTGTGGCGCTATTGTAGCATAAATGCCGGGGTTCGGGAAGGCAGGCGTGGTCTGTGTCACACAGTCTCCCTCGCTTGTACCACCTTCCCGAAAGCTGGGAGCCTTCGGGAAGGTAAGACTAAACTGCATAGTGTTTCACCGCGAGGTGTCGGGATCAGGCGCTTGCCGGTGTAGGATAGACCCGGCTGACATCGTCTCGACGCCTCTTTTTTTGTGTTGCCGGGGGTGATGGATTCGTCACCCTATCGGCGTAACGAGCAAATGTGAAGGAACGTCAAAGGAACCATGGACACGACTCAAGAAAACGATGACTTGTCTCATAAACGCGAGCCATTGCACGGCCTGACTGCAGCCGAAGTGCTGGAACAACGGCGCAGGTACGGCGAAAATGTCTTGCCGGCTAAGAAAGGGCCCTCCGCCTGGTCCGTTTTTTTCTCGCAGTTCAAAAGCCCCCTGGTGTACATTATCCTGGCGGCAGCAGCGGTTTCCCTGGTGGTGGGGGAGTACGGTGACTTTGCCATCATCATGGCCGTCGTCGCGATTGATGCTGTTCTGGGCTTCATCCAGGAGTACCGGGCGCAGCAGACCTATACGGCTCTCAGAAGCCTGCTGAAGCCAACCACGACTGTGATCCGCGACGGAGCCCGGCAGGAGATAGATCTCCGGGAACTCGTGCCTGGCGACCTGGTTGTGTTGAACGCAGGCGAACGCGTCCCCGGGGATGGGGAGATCGTCGAGAGCACCAAACTGGCAGTAGACGAGGCTATCTTGACAGGAGAAAGCGAGCCGGTCAACAAGAATCTCGATCAGAAGCAGGTCTACATGGGGACGACCGTGGTGACGGGACGGGGCTTGATGCACGTGACCCGCACCGGTTCCAGCACAGAACTGGGACAGATCGCCACGAGCCTGCAAGAGTACGCGCCGGAGGAAACCCCCTTGCAGGTGCGGCTGCGGGGGTTCAGCCGTTCCCTGACTCGCCTCGTCATCCTAGTCACGGTGGCTATTCTGGCCGTCGGGCTGCTGTCTGGCCGTCCCTTCCTGGAGATGTTGCGCGTCTCGATCATCCTGGCCATCGCGGCCGTGCCGGAGGGCCTGCTGATCGCTGTCACGGTGATCCTGGTCGTGGGGATGCGTAAGATCCTGAAGCGGAACGGATTGGTCAAGAAGTTGCTGGCCGTCGAAACGCTGGGCTCGGTGACGGTGATCTGTACCGACAAGACCGGCACGCTGACCGAAGGCCGCATGCGGGTCACCCACGCCGACCTCGTGGACCAACAGCGGGCTGTGGAGAGCATGGTTCTGTGCAACGACCTGGAAGGCCCGGTGGACGTCGCGCTGTGGGAATATGTGCGGACGCAATTGTCCGTAGAGCCCCAGGAACTGGTCAACCGCGCGGAGCGGTTGAACGAAGAGCTTTTCAGCAGCGAGACCAAGTTCATGATCACGGCCAACCGCACTGACGGGCAGTACTTGCATTATTTAAAGGGTGCACCGGAAATCGTGTTGGACATGTGCCAGGAACCGCCAGCCGAGCGCACACACATCTTGGCCCAGGTAGAACAGTGGGGGAGTGAGGGACTGCGGTTGCTGGGTCTGGCGTACCGCCCCCAGGGAGCGCTCGAAGATCATACGGGCTATACGTGGGTCGGGCTGGTGGCGATGGAGGATCCAATTCGCGAGGGCGTCCGTGAGTCCATTGCGGTTGCTCAGCGGGCGGGTATCCAGATCAAGATGATTACCGGCGACTACCGGCGCACGGCGGAACGGATTGCAGCCAATATCGGTTTACCCGTGAGTGATGAGCGGGTCCTGGAGGGAGAAGAACTGGCGACACTGGACGACCAGCAACTTCAGGAGCGGGTCGGTAACACGGTCGTTTTTTCGCGTATCAGGCCGCAGGACAAGTTGCGCATCGTGCGGGCACTGCAGACTCGTGGCGAGATCACGGCCATGATCGGTGACGGGGTGAACGATGCCCCGGCCTTGCAGCGGGCCAATATCGGCGTGGTCGTGGGCAGTGCCACCGACGTTGCCAAGGAGACGGCCGACCTGATTTTGCTCGACAGCAACTTCCGGACGGTGGTGGCTGCGGTCGAAGAAGGCCGGGTAGTCTTTGAGAACATCCGCAAGGTGGTCGCCTACACCCTATCCAACTCCTTCGCCGAGGTCTTGACGATCTTTGGGGCCATGGTACTTGGCTGGCCAGCACCTCTGATGGTCGCCCAGATCCTGTGGATCCACCTGATCTGCGACGGCCCGTCGGACATCGTGCTGGGCTTCGAGCCGAAGGAAGAAGGCATTATGGACGAAATGCCCAAGTCAATCCACGAACCGGTGCTGAATCGCCTGGGCCTGTCGTTGATCGGGGTGATTAGCATCGCCAGCACGCTGGTGGCGCTGGTTTTCTTCGGCCACTACTATACCCTGCACCACAATCCGATCGAAGGCCGGAGCTATGCTTTTGCGAGCTTTGCAGTGAACTCGATGATCTATATCTTTGCCTATCGCAGCATGCGGCGTTCGATCTTCCACAGTGGCAGCCTGAGCCGGAACAAGCCGTTGGTCGTAGCGGTGCTGGCTGGCTTGTTACTGGCCATCGGTGCTTTCCTGGTGCCCCCGATCCGCAACCTGCTGGGCATCGTGCCTTTGAGCCTGCAACAGTGGGGAGTGGTCTTTGGTGTAGCGCTCTTGCTGATCGCCGTCGTTGAGATCGGCAAGCTGCTCAGCAAGCGCCTGCACAACCCACAGGTTGTTCGAATGCCTCCGGGTCAAACGTAGTCTGTACGTCTTAGTCTGAGGAAGGGAGGTATTCCGTCCGTGAGTACACGGGTGGACACGTTCCGTGCGATTCGTCGGGTCCTGTGGATCACCATGGGACTCAATCTCATCGCTATGTCGGTCAAATTGATCGTCGGCCTTTGGACCGGTTCTCTGAGCCTGGTCGCCGACGGCGTGGACTCGGTCTTCGACTCCGCGTCCAACGTGATCGGGCTGGTAGGCATCTACCTGGCAGCCCGTCCGGCCGACAAGGAGCACCCATACGGCCACCGCAAGGCCGAGACGATGACGGCGCTGATCGTGGCAGGGCTGCTGTTTCTGACCACGTGGGAACTGATCAAAAGCGCCGTGGAGCGACTGCGCGACCCTGCGCTGATTCATGCGCAGGTCAACGTGTGGAGTTTCGGCGCGTTGTTCGTCAGCATCGTCGTTCACATGACCGTCGTATGGTATGAGGTGCGCGAGGGCCGCCGGTTGCACAGTGACTTCCTAGTGGCCGATGCTCAGCATACCCGCGCCGACATCTTCGTTTCCCTCTCGGTGGTCGGGGGGTTGGTCGCTGTGCGGCTGGGTTACCCGCTGGCCGACCCGCTCCTGGCCCTGTTCATCGCGCTGGTGATTGCCAAGATCGGCATAGACATCATCCGCGAGAGTTCGCCTACGCTGATGGACCAGGTGGCGGTGTCGCCCGACCAGTTGGAGCAGGTCGCCAAACAAGTGCCGGGCGTCCTGTCATGTCACAGGGCCCGCAGCCGGGGGCACGAGGGGGCCGTGTACGCTGACCTACACATCCAGGTGGATCCAGCGCTGAGCATTGACCAGGCCCACGCCATTGCCCACGAGGTGCAGTACCGCTTGCGTGAACGCCAGCCCGATATCCAGGACGTGACGATCCACGTGGAGCCGGCGGGGTCTGTGCCAGAAGAGCAGGACTTGGAGGAAGTCGCCGTTCAGTTGCGCCAGTTGGCCAGTGGGTTGGGGATAGATGTGCACGACGTATGGGCCAGCGAGGTGGACGGAGCCTATTACCTGGACGTGCACCTGGAGGCAGATGGGGCGCTCCCTTTGAGCCAGGCGCATGCACTGGCCTCTTCACTAGAAGAACGAGCGTGCGCAGAGATTCCTCACCTGGCGGAGTTGGTCACCCATATCGAGCCTAAGGGGCAATGGGTCCGCGGGCGAGCGCCCGCCTCAGCGGATGCTGGCCTGGGGGAGCAGCAGGTGGTTCAGACGGTGCAACAGGTGGCCCGTGAGACGCTCGGCGGCGGAGATTGCAGCCAGGTTCAGGTACGCCAGGACCACGAGGGGTGGAGCGTTTCCGCGAGTTGCCAGTTGCCCGGTGAGATGCCTCTCGCCGAAGCCCATCGGGTCAGCACCCGGTTAGAGACCCAGTTGCGGGAGAGTATCCCTGGGCTCGAACGGGTGATCATTCATACCGAGCCGGTCGGAGAAAGCGACTGAAGTCGCCGCCGGTGGAGTACACCGGACTACGAACGGTGGAGTACACCGGACTACGAACCTGGACCGGCGAGGGGTAGGGAGAAGGAAAAGGTCGCACCGCGTTTGTGTTCACTCTCCAACCAGATGCGGCCTCCATGTATCTCGACCAGCCGCTTGCTGATGGTCAGCCCCAGCCCAGTTCCCGTCGGCTCCTGCCCTGGCGAACCGTTGACCTGGCGGAATTCCTGGAAGATGATCTTTTGATCCTCCGGCTTGATCCCGATGCCGGTGTCCGCCACGGAGAAGCGGATTGTGCCCGGATCGGTCAGGCGACAAGAGACGGCGATGCGCCCTTCGGCAGGAGTGAACTTGTTGGCGTTGCTGAGCAAGTTGAGCAATACCTGCTTGATCCGGAAGCGGTCGGCAGTGAGGGGGGGCAGGCCATGGGCCTCTCGCACGGTCAGTCTCTGGCACTTTTGCTCGATCAGCGGAGCAATGGCCGTCTGCACCTCCGCCAACAGGTTCGCTACTTCGAATGTCACCGGTTCCAGCGTCATATGTCCGGCCTCGATCTTGGAGAGATCGAGGATGTCGTTGATCAGAGCCAGCAGGTGTTGTCCACTGGAGAGGATGTCCTCCGCGCACTTGATCTGCCTGGGGGCCATCTCTCCCACCATCCCTTGGATCAGCACCTCGGACAGGCCGATGACGGAGTTGAGTGGCGTGCGGAGTTCGTGGCTCATGGTGGCCAGGAATTTGTCCTTGAGCCGGTCCAGTTCCCGCAGGCGGGCGTTGGCCTCTTCCAGCGCCTCGGCCCGCTCCTGCAACTCGATCCTGGCAATCTCTACTTTCTCGAACAACCGGGCGCGCTCGGTGATCACGGCCAGGTTACTGGCCAGTGTGCTGAGCAGCCGCTGATCGTCGGCTGTGAAGGCGTTCAGGTGAGGGCTCTCGACGTTGAGGACGCCGATGATCTGGGGGCCGGCGATGATCGGGACGCCTAGTTCGGAGCGGATGTCGGGCGATATCTCGACGTAGCGAGGGTCCAGGCGCACATCGGACACGAGTGCCGGTTTACCGTACTTGGCCACCCACCCTGTGATGCCTTCGCCTGGCCGGAGGTGCAAATTCTTGATGGCCTCGGGAGGGTAGCCAGCGCTGGCTTCTATGCGCAAGACGCCGCTCGCGGGGTCCAGCAGCATGACGGCGACGCGGGTATCGCCGTTTATAGTGCCGCTCGTGGCCTTCGCTGTACTCTGCGCCATCGCCGCAGCCAGCGCCTCGGCTGCTGCCTGTAACGTATCTTCCAGACGCACTCCCGAGGCGGCGGCCAGCCCCACGTTGTGGAGCAACTGAAGCTCGCGCACCCGGCGCTGGGTCTCCTCGAACAGCCGGGCGTGTTCCATGGCGATGGCCGCCTGGTAGGTCAACGTCTGCCCAGTCGCAATCTCTCCCTGGGTGAAGTAGCGAGGGCCTTCCCCCTCCCATACGGCGGCCAACCCCTCCGTGTAGCGGTGGGCCACGATGGGCAGGAACAGGGCGGAGTGCGCGCCGTGCGCTTCCAGGTTGGTGCGGTCGCGTGGGTCTAACTCGGGGTCGTCTACGTGAATCTGCACGGGACGGCTGTGGACCAGCGCCTCGGCTGCGGCAGGGAACGCGCTCAGGAAGTACGTACGGCCCAGGTCGGGGCTGTGCCCTTCGCTGTTTTCTCTCGTGGGGGACCTGGCCATGGCCTCGGCCAGGATGGTGATGGTGTGGTTCTTCTCGTCGGGCCTGTAAATCTCGGCGCTGGTGCTATTCAGCGCTTCGCGCAGGCTGCGGGCCATGTACGGTAGCATCTGGTCGAGGTCGAGCGTGGACGAGGTGGCGGCGGTGACGTTGTGGAGCAGGAGTGTTTCCTGCAAATATGCCCGGGTTTGCTCGTACAGGCGGGAGTTGTCAATGGCCAGAGCGGCCTGGTGGGCGAAGGCCAGCGCCAATGGGGCGACATGGTCATCGTAGGCGTCGGATTGGCAGGACGCCGCCGTCAGCACGCCAATGACACGGTCTTTGGAGATCAGCGGTAGGCCCAGCCATGAGCGCCCCGGCGAGAGTGCAAGGGGGGGGCAGCCCCTACGCTCTCGCCCGTCGTGGTCGGCGAGTACGCCGGGCGCGAGTACGCCGGTTGCCTGTTCCTGGCCCTCCGAGGCCAGGCCCGCATCCAGGGCCGCATCTGGAAAGATGACCGGAGTGCGTTCGCATACCACGCGCTGCAACAGCGGCGCTGCTTCCAAGGGGAAGCCGTTCGAGGGGGGATGCTCCATCCCGCGACAGGTGGCGATCCAACATCGCCCGTCGTGCAGCAGGCTGATCGAAGCCGCGTCGTACGGGACGATCCGCTGGAGTTCATCCAGGACGCGCTCCAGTAGTTTGTCGAGTTGGAGCGTCGTGCTCAACGCTTCCGCGGTCGTGAGCAGTGTGTGGGCCGCCTCACGCTCCCGCAAGAGGTCCTCTAGCGTCGTGGCTTCTATCTCCGTCAACATTATGATCCTGATCACGCAGCGCGTGGTCGGCGAGTACGCCGGGCGTGAGTACACCGGTATGCGTGGAACTGTCTCCTAAATATATAATCCGGAATCGGCATTGGCAGCGTTTCAGTTCCGTTACAACAGCGTTTCAGTTGCTTTCATTCCCGGATGACTACCAACGTACCCAACTCCGCCCACTCGTACAACACGGTCCCTTCCTCCAGGCCGATCACGATGCAGCCGTAGGAAATCGGGCTGCCCAGGTAGCCTTCCCACAAGCGGGCTCCGCTGGAGAGCGTCGGCAACGCATGGATGCCGTTGGTGAAATCGGGTCCAGAACGGTAGATGCCGACAAAGTGCGGCATCCACAGGTCCCAACTGGAGGCATAGGCCTCCTCCTCCTTGCTCAAGACCTGGAAGGTGCCCGTGATGGTCGGCGAGGAGGCGATGCCGGTGGAGCACAGGAAGTCGTAGACCAGGGTTTCCCCTTCGTAGGCGTACAGGTGCTGGTCGGAGATGTCTACGACGATGTGCCGGTCGGTGATCAGTGGGAACGGAAAGAGCACGTCTATCGAGGGGATGATGATCTGCTGGCCGGGCTGTAATGCGCCCGGTTCTATACCTGGGTTGTTCTCGGTCAGCCACCAGACCGGGAAGCCGTGCGCGTGCGCCACCGACACCAGCGTATCGCCTGGCTGCACGATGTACGGATGTGGTGGATGGACGAGCGCTACCCTGGCCTGGTCTCCCCCGGCCTCGATGGCGGCCCGCACGGTAGCCAGCGTCCCCTCGACGTCGAGGGCGACCTCGTCGGCCAATTGGTGGGCCAGGTCATCCAGGTAGGCGCGCAAGGGCTCTGCCTGAACCGTCAGTACCAGGCGGGGAGCGCCTCCGTCCTGGGTCAACCCGCCTGGCTGCACGATGATCCACTGGGCCACTGCCTCCGTTTTCACTGCCCACGAACTACTGAAGCCGGTCAGCGGGTCGTCGGCGGCCAGGGTGAACGGGTGCGAGAGGAGCGTTTCGGCCTGGGCCTGCGCCGGCCCGGGGTTGCCGATGGCCGGTTCCACCTGGCGGGTCAGCAGTTGCATCACCAGCCCCTCGCGGCCGGCGGCGATGGCGTGTGGAAGCGCCGCGACGGTCTCCGCCACGTCCAACTCGCGCCCTGCCTGGGCCGGTACGGGGATCACGCGATCTGGCTGGATGATCAGCGCGGCGTTGACCGGCGGCACGGCCACTTCCGGGGCCAGCGCTTCCAGGGCTGAGGTGGCCTGGGCCGGGTCAGGGAGTACGACCACTGGTGAGAGCGACAGACCGGCGACGAGCGCGCGCAATTGGGCCGCGGTTTGCTGCTGGGGTGTCCCTGCGCGCCCCGCCTGGTAGGCCAGGCGCGCGGTCGCCGACGGGTCGAAGGAGAGACCCAGGTCGGCCCAGGAGTGGTTCCAGGAGCGGTCTCCATCGCGCAAGGTGAGCGGTAGCGCGGCCGGGTGGGGCAGTGCCGACTGGAGGGTCGCCGCCGCTTCGTCTGCGGTCAGCCCACCCAGGGCCACGCCGTAGACGCTGACGCCGGGGTAGATGCGGCCGGCGTAGCGCTGGCTGTAGGCCCGGCCCACCAGGCCCAGTCCCCCTGCGCCGATGCACAACCCGAGGGCCGCCAGCACTCCGGCCAAGACCACCCAACTGACGCGACGATCTCCCCCCCGTCTCTTGTTCATGCGTTATCTGTCTCGCTATGGATTGCCATGCTGTAACGCTGCCGTTCGCGAACCGAACTCTGGGGACGCAGACAAACGCAGATTTTCGCTGAATTTGATCTTCGGATCTGCGTTCGTGTGCGAAAATCTGCGTTCCCGGTTTTCGCGCTCAATACAGACATTGTAGGGTATTCTATCCCACATACCTTCACTGTCAAATCTGGCGCACTACTCCGGCCTGATGTATAATACAATCGAACTGACGTTCTACAGGAGAGCCCTATGCCCAGGTTTCAAGTCGTCTCGGAGTTCCAGCCGACCGGCGATCAGCCGAAGGCCATTGCCCAACTGGTCGAAGGCATCCACAAGGGGTACAAGCACCAGACGCTGCTGGGCGCTACTGGCACCGGCAAGACGTACGTCGTGTCGAAGGTCATCGAGGAGGTGCAGAAGCCCGCGCTGGTGCTGGTGCACAACAAGACGCTGGCGGCTCAACTCTACGCCGAGTTCCGCGGGTTCTTCCCCCACAACGCGGTCGAGTACTTTGTCTCCTACTACGACTACTACCAGCCGGAGGCCTACATCCCCAGGTACGACCTCTACATTGAGAAAGACTCTGACATCAACGAGGAGATTGAACGGTTGCGCCTGGCGGCTACGACGGCGTTGTTTACCCGCCGGGACGTCGTCATCGTCGCTTCCGTCTCCTCTATCTACGCCATCGGCGACCCCCAGGAGTGGGGCCGCGTGGTCGTCCGGCTGGCGGTGGGCGAGCAACACCGGCGCGAAGGGATTCTGCGCCACCTGGTCAGCATCTACTACGAGCGGAATGACTTTGACCTGAAACGCGCAGCGTTCCGCGTGCGAGGCGACACGCTCGAGGTCAGCCCGGCCTACGGCGAGACGGCCTACCGCATTGGGTTCTGGGGGGACGAGGTCGAGCGCATCACCGAGATTGACCCGCTCACTGGCGAGGTGCTGGAGGAACTGGACGAGGTGCAGATCTTTCCGGCCAGGCACTTTATCACGCCGGAGGAGCAGCGCGAGCAGGCCCTGGCCGACATCGAGGCCGAACTGGAGGGGCGGCTGGCGGAACTGAAAGGGCAGGGGAAATTGCTGGAGGCGCAGCGGCTGGAGCAGCGCACGCGGTACGACATCGAGATGATCCGTGAGATTGGCTATTCCCCCGGCATCGAGAACTACTCCCGCCATTTGCAGCAGCGTCCGCCCGGTTCGCCGCCCTGGACGCTGATGGACTACTTCCCGGCCGACTATCTGCTGGTGGTGGACGAGTCGCACATGACGATCCCCCAGGTGCGGGGCATGTACCACGGCGATCGCAGCCGCAAGGAGGTGCTGGTCGAGTACGGTTTCCGCCTCCCATCGGCGTTGGACAACCGTCCTCTCAACTTTGACGAGTTCGAGGCCCGCGTCAACCAGGCCCTCTATACCTCCGCCACCCCCGGCCCCTACGCACTGGGGAAGAGCCAGCAGGTGGCACAGCAGATCATCCGCCCTACCGGCATCGTGGACCCCCAGATCATCGTCAAGCCGGTGAAGGGGCAGGTGGACGACCTGGTCGGGCAGATCAACGAGCGGGTGGGGCGGGGCGAGCGCGTGTTGGTTACCACGCTGACCAAGCGCATGGCGGAGGACCTAGCCGGCTACCTGCAAGAACTGGGCATCAAGGTCCATTACCTCCACAGCGAGGTCCAGACGCTCGAGCGGGTGGAGATTCTGCGGGACCTGCGGCTAGGGGCCTACGACGTGGTCGTGGGGATCAACCTGCTGCGTGAGGGGTTGGACCTGCCCGAGGTGAGCCTGGTGGCGATCCTGGACGCGGACAAGGAGGGGTTCCTGCGATCGGACGTTGCCCTCATCCAGACCATCGGCCGGGCAGCGCGCCACGTCAACGGTACCGCGATCATGTACGCGGATCACGTTACCAACTCAATGGCGCGGGCGATTGAGGAGACGGAGCGGCGGCGGACGGTCCAGGTGGATTACAACGAGAAGCACGGCATTGTCCCGGCCACCGTCGTCAAAGAGGTCCGCGACCTGACCGACCGCGTGCGCCGGCAGGCGGCCCCTGATCAGGAAGCGGGTGTGGCGCTGGAGCAGTTGCCGGAGGATGAACTGGCCCGCCTGATTCGGGAGCTGGAGCGCCAGATGAAGGTGGCGGCGCAGGACCTGGAGTTCGAGAAGGCGGCACTCTTGCGGGACCAGATCTTTGAATTGCGGGCCGTGCTGACGGAGAAAGAGGAGGCCGAGTTGCCGGCCTGGGAGCGGGATCGGCGGCGAGCACGGCTGGAAGTGGAAGCAGAGTAGCGACATAGCCGCCCCTCACCCCGGCCCTCTCCCCGATGGGGAGAGGGAGCGTACTCCCCTCACCCCGGCCCTCTCCCCGATGGGGGGAGGGATTTTGCTCCCCTCTCCCTTTCGGGGAGAGGGGCTGGGGGTGAGGGTGTTTTTTTGCATGGGTACTTTTTCCCATTGACCTGCCCCCGATGATGTGATATGCTGTTCTAATGCACAAACCCTGGGACACAAAAAACTGTAGATCGCCCACCGGGCGATTCGTCTGAGGTAGTGATGGACTTGACTGGCACTATCGTCGGGCAGTATGACATCCTCGAGCAGATCGGCAGGGGGGGCATGGCCACTGTCTACAAGGCCTATCAGCCCACCCTCGACCGCTACGTGGCGGTCAAGGTGCTGACGCCGGGCCTGGCTCAGGACGAGGATTTCGTCGCCCGCTTCGAGCGCGAAGCCAGGGCGGTGGCCAGGCTGCGCCACCGGAATATCCTGACCGTCTTCGACTACGGGCGGCAGGGAGGCGTGTTCTACCTGGTCATGGAGTATGCCTCCGGAGGTGCGCTCCGCGAGCGGTTGGGATGGCCCCAGGACCTGGCGTACGCGGTCAGCATCGTCTCTCAGGTGGGAGACGCCCTGGCCCAGGCCCATAACCAGGGGGTGATCCATCGCGACGTCAAGCCGGGCAACATCTTGATGGCGGCAGACGATTGGCCTCTCCTTTCCGACTTTGGCCTGGCCAAGATTCTGGAGGACAGCGTCCAGTTGACGGCCAGCGGGGTCGGCGTCGGTACGCCCCAGTACATGTCCCCTGAGCAAGCCCGAGGCCTGCCCGTGGATGGACGCAGCGACATCTACTCCCTGGGTATCGTGCTGTACGAGGCGGTCACCGGCCGGCCGCCCTTCGGCACCGACGCCCCGGTGGTCGTCATCCTCAGGCACATCAACGATCCCCTGACCCCTCCCCGATCCCTGCGCTCGGACCTGCCGAGGGAACTGGAGCACGTTATCCTGAAAGCCCTGGCCAAGTCCCCGGCCGAGCGCTACCAGCGGATGGAGGAGTTCGTGGAGGATTTGCAGGCGGCATATCCACCCCCGCCCCCCCACAAGTTGGCACAGCGGGGCAATGTGCCGGCCGAGCTCGCTGGGCGGCGCGCTGCAGGCGGCCTGGCCCGGACGGTACCGCGTACTCCGAAGCCGGCTACGCCTACCCCGCATCCGCCCCGCCGTCGAGCGTCCCCGTGGATGGGGGGCGCTGTCGGTGCAGCCTTAGTGTTGGCGTCGGTGCTGGTCTTCCTGGGTTTCGGGGCTTCGATCACACCGGCAGCCTCCCTCTTCCCACCGACGGCCACGGCGACCGTAGAATCCAGCCCAGCGGTGACAGCCCTGCCGACCGGCACGGCGACCGCAGAGCCCAGCCCAGCGGCGGCAGTCCCTTCGCCCACGGTTTCCCCCCCCTCGCCTACCGCCGGGCCGACGATCTCTATGCCCCAGTCGCGGGTGTGGGAGGCCGACGGCGCGGAGATGGTCTTTGTCCCAGCGGGCGAGTTCATCATGGGCAGCGAGGAACTGGGCGACGACGAGCGGCCCGCCCACCGGGTCTACCTGGACGGTTTCTGGATTGATCGGTACGAGGTGACCAACGAGCAATTCTCCCGCTTCGTGGCCGCCACCGGCTACCAGACCGAAGCCGAGCAGCGCGGCTGGGGCTGGGTCTGGCAGGGGCTGGACTGGCAGAAGGTCGAGGGGGCCGACTGGCGCCATTCCCACGGCCCTGCAGACAGTCTCGAGGGCAAGGTGGATCGTCCCGTCGTCCTGGTCAGTTGGAAGGATGCTCTGGTCTACTGCCAGTGGGCGGGCAAACAGTTGCCCACCGAGGCCCAATGGGAGAAGGCAGTCCGCGGCCCGGTGACCGGCCCGGGTGGCGGGCGCCGTTACGCCTGGGGGGACGAGTTCGAGAGTGGGAAGACGAACACGGAGGAGTCGCAGCGCGGGGACACTGTCCCCGTGGGCAGTTTCTCTCCACAGGGAGACAGCCCCTACGGCGCCGCTGATATGACGGGCAACGTGTGGGAATGGGTGGCCGACTGGTACGGGAGCGATTACTACGCGCAGTCTCCACCCGCGAACCCGCCTGGCCCGGCCAACGGCACGTACAAGATCCTGCGGGGTGGTGCGTGGCCCTTTAGCGAGGTGTATGCCCGCGCCGCCTTCCGCTACAGCGTCAAGCCCGATTACACCTACGATTTCGCAGGCTTTCGCTGCGTGAGCCCACAGGAGCACTAGTATGCCCAACCCACGTTGGCCCTGGAAGGCCATGCTCATCGTCGTTCTATTTCTGGTGAGTGCCATTGTTCCTCTACCTGTCCGCGCCCAGGGAGGGAGTGGTGAGCCGTACCGGGAGATGCCCGGCCTGGACGTCATCATGCTGGTAGACGAGTCGGAGACGATGTGGAACAAGACCGACACAGAAGGGGTGCGGGTGAACACCGTCAACTTCTTCGTGGACATGTTGAGTTCCGAGCAATCCGGCGCCATCCACCGGCTGGGCATCGTCGCCTTCGGCAGCGAGCCTCACGTGATTCCCTACACGCTGCTAGACAGCCCCGCGGCCGCTGCACAACTGAAAGAGCAGTACGCGGCCGTGCATCAGAGCCTCGGGGTTCACAAGGGCCAGCAGTACACCGACATCAACAGGGCGCTGCGGGCAGCGCTGGCGATGATCGGCGAGCAGCACGATCCAGGTCGAAAATCCGCCCTCATCCTCATCTCCGACGGCCAGCCCACGAACCCGCAGGTAGACGAGGAGAAGGGGCGGGAGGCAGTGATGACCTACCTGGACGAAACGCGGAGACTCCTGGAGCAGTTGCGGGATTATGCGTACCTGAGCGACGTCTGCCCGAGCCCCGGCGGCGTACCCCTGTACATGGTAGGGCTGGGGATAGACAAACTGGGTGAGTCCTCCAGCCCTGAGTTCGTCGCGACCTACAAAGAGTTCTGGCAGGGGGTCTCGGCCAGGTCGGACGGGTATTACAAAGAGGCCGAGAGAGTGCAGGAGATGCAGGGCATTAGCACCTACGTCTTCTCGCAGCTACTGTGCATTCCGGCCACCCCGGCCATGGCCGTCCATTCCCCTCAGATCCTCGACTACCAGGTCTACGACAACTACTTTCAGATCATCTTCTCCATCTCGGCCAAAGAGAGCCCGGAAGTGCAAGCCACGATCTACAGGCCGCGCGAAGATGGGACGCCCGGGGGCGTGGCGCTGAACAAGGACGAAGAGGGGGTCAGTTGGCAGAGCAACGGCATTGACTACGAAGTATGGAGTGTGCAGTACGGCGAGCCCTGGGCCGGCACCTGGCAGGTGGCCCTGGAGGGCGAGGGGCGAGCCGAGTTCAGTTACGTCGTCTTCCCCAACGTCAAGATAGATCTCCTGGAGCCTGACGACGGCTTTCTGCCCGCCGAGCAACCCTTCACAGTGCGGGCCAGGATCATGGACGAAAACGGCCTGGCCGTGGACGTGCCGGTGAAGGATTTCCAGGTGGAGATCGCAGGAGAGGGAGGGTTCAGAAAGCAACTGTCCCTGGAAAGGGAGGGTGACTCCTACGTCGCCCAACTCGAGGCGCTGGAACAGACGGGCGAGTACTCCCTGACCCTGCACGCGCTGTTGCCCGATGGCACGTCGCTCTACGAACACAGGTGGGTCACCCTCATCTCCGCCCCGTGGGTCGAGATGACGGAGCCGGCCTGGAGCGCGTCGTACGTGCCTGGAGATTCTATTCCCTTGCAGGCCAGCGTGCACCTGGCGGGCGCGACTTCGTACGAGGACCTCAAACTCATCGCCACGCTGTTGAAAGGCGGCCAACCCGTCCAGACCGTCGAGATGAGCCGCGGCGATACGTCGAGCCAGGCCGAGGGAAACGTGGTGACCTACTCGGGTACCTTCCAGGCGGTGGAGGACAGCGGGGAGTATGCGGTCCAGGCCGAGATGATGGCTATCCTCCCCGGCGGGCGGGTCTTTTACCACGAAATTACGCCGATCCCACTCTCCTTCGCCGCGCCACCGACGCCAACGCCAAGCCCGACCCCCATCCCCATCCCCACTCCCACTCCTGCCCCGACTCCCACGCCGGCAGTCCTTGCCACCCCGACCCCTGTGGCCTCTTTGGTCTTCCTGACCGGCCTGACCCGCCAGCCCTTCTGTCTGCCGCTGCTGGGGCTGCTCCTGCTGGCGTTGCTTCTGGCACTGTTCAGTTTGCTCCTGCGCCGGCGACGCCGAGCCGTCCCGGATAGGATCAGACTGCTGGCCGAACTGATGCGTTCACGGCGCGAGACCGGGGAACTTCCCTACGTCTTGGTCCTGGGGAGTGGGACTTCGGTGATGCTCGGTAGCCGCTCGATGAGGCGCGTCGTGCGTGCCATCGCCGGCAGCGACGACCTGGAAAAGTTCTACGAAACGCTCAACGGCCTAAGCCCGCTCGAGCGGTACGTGATCCTGAAGAAGCATTTCGCCAGGGCGGGGATCTCGTCGGGATACCGCCACCTGGCGGGGTTGATCAAGAAAGGCTTCTTGGACATCATCTTCACTACCAACCTGGATTCGTTCCTGGAGAATGCGCTGGCGGGTGCCAAAAGGAACGGGAGGCCCGGTTTCAGCCGGGAGGACCCCGCTGGAGCGGGGCGTCCACGACGAACAGTGCGAGCCGGCGGCAAAGCGCGGGAGGCGGATTTCAGGGTACTCGTCTGTGGGGAGAGTAGCAGCGCAGAGATCCTGGTCGCATTGGAAGCCGCACAGCCGCGCGCCAAGATCGTCAAACTGCACGGCGACGTGCAGGCGCGGGCGTTCGCCTTTACCCCCGGCGAAATCTCGCTCCTGGGTGGCGAGGGGGAGCGGCCTTTGCGCCGTTACCTGAGCCGTGACCTGATCATCGTGGGGCACGGCCCGCTCGACTACGACGTCAGCCGCGCCATCGAGTTGGAGGGGGGTTCCATCTGGTACGTTGGCGAGAGCCCGCCGTTGGCGGATGATCCGGTCTACCAGGCAATGAAAGCGCGAGGGACGCAGGCCAACGTGATCAGCGGCGAGTTTGGGCTGTTCGACCGCTTCTTCGAGGCACTGCGCAGCGAACTTTTGTAGAGGACCTACGGTCTGTTTCTTATCTCATCCTCCGCCCGCGTGTGCGAGCATGGTGGTTAGGATGTGCGGAATTGCGTTCTTGACGATCCCCATCTGCCAGGCCTCGAGCAGCGGGGGCTTGAGTTCGAGCGGCGGGTTGAGGTCCAGCACCTGCTTGTCCGAATTGTACACCTGGGCGGCCGCTTCCACACCCGCCGGATCGGCCTTGAATTTGCGCAAGCCCATCAACAAGACACGATCCCGGCAGGCCGGCGAGAACGGGTTGACCGCCAGGGCGGACGTGATGCAGAACTGCAGGACCGACGTATCCGCGTATTTCAGGGTGTACTGCATGTTGCCCGAGCGCCACACGCGGCCCTTGTCCACCAGTTCGCGCTTGAACCAGGCCAGAAAGTCCTGTTCCAGTACGTCAGCGTCGGCGGCGAAGACGTTGCGACAGCGGGTCAGGATGGCGTTGCGCAGCCAGTCTGCCATCAGGATCTGTTCGTCAGGCCGGATGGCGTTCCACATGGCGTGCAGCACCGACCTTACTTCGTTCGCGTTTTGGTCGCCCCACGCGACGAGCGTCTGAAGCAGCACGTTGTCCGTGTCCGTGTAGCGGTATTCGCCGTAGCCAGTGATCCGCAGGTGGTTGGCGAACTGTTCTTCTTTCTTCGTGATCGTGCGGTACGAGGAGTAGAGCGGGTTGAGTGCCAGGTATTCGACGATGATCTGGTCGAAAGATTTCTTGGCGGTGGTCAGGCGCTGCCAGAAGCCCCGCACCCCCTCAGTACCCTCCTCGGTGCCCACCCCGGCCCACATGGCCCCTGGCACGCTCCGTTTGCCGCCATCCGTCGCCCTTCTGAGATAGGCGACTCGCTCCGCCACGGCCCCTTGCGCCAGGAACTCGCCGATGGGATCTCCGGCCATGTCGGCAGGGGAGATGGCCGAGGCGGCGGATTCGGGATGGGTGCACAGCCAGGCGCGCCTGAGGCGCGGCAACAGCTCCCCGGCCTGGGGAGAGCGCCTGGCCAGCGCGAGCGCCTGTGCGCCGTTCCCGCGCACTACCTGCGTGGTCAGGAACCAGGCTTCCGCCTCGTGGTTCTGCCCGGTCTTGTTCAGCAATGCCGTGTAGGTCTGTTCGACCTGCTCGGGTGACGCCGTCAGTGCGGCGTAGTGGGCGCGCGCAAAGTGGGCCAGGTAGGCCGGGGTCTTAGCCAGCAGCCGTTCCATCACACCGTTTGTCAAGCCCTTCGATGTTACACCCAGTTCGAGGACAGTGGCCAGCAAGGAGAAACGCACCGACCAGATCTGCTCCAGGCTGGACGTCTGGGCCAGGAACACGTACACCTCTTCCACGAGTGTCTGGGCCAGGTCGGCCTGCTCGCCGGCCGCCTGCAGCATGGTGAGCCTGGAGTAGCGGGTGAACGCTCTGACCAGTTCCCCTTCTTGTTGTGCTGTGGTGAGCGGTTTCATACTGTTCCTGATGCGGGTGCCAACCTCCAGCACGGCCTTTCCAGGCAGGATGAGCCGTGGTTGGTCGTCGTCGAGCATCTTGAGCACGATTTGCGCGGCCTGGTCCATGCCGGTCTTGTCTGCTACGATCTGCCACTCCTCGGCCGTCAGCACTCGGGCCTGGTTCATGCGGCGCAGCAGGCTCTCCCGCACGTTGGCGGGGATGGTGCCGATCAATTGCAGCGCGTACAGGCGGTCTACGCTCGCCCAGGTTTCGACCAGTGCGATCTGGATCGGGGTCTTGCCGAACGGCCAGCGCCGTTTGTTCAACCGCTCCTCACACTCGTGAAGCAGCCGCTTGGCCCCCTCGGCGTCTGAGAGTGCCGTTTTGCGGGCCGCTTCGATATCGGCTATGACCTCGGCGGCGAATCCCTTCTTGGCTTCCGCCGTCGAGGTGGATTCCACGACGGCGCGCAAGTTCTGCAGATCCGCCTGGGCTTCCTGGGGGACCCTGGACTGCAGCGCTGCAAGCCGGTTCCAGTAGGACTCTGCCTGGTCTGGGGAGACGAGCAGAGACAACTGGCACAGCCGCAGGAGCAGGAGCGCCCGAGGTTGGTCCTTCAACTCCTTCCCCCCCAGGACAGAATCCACCGCAGCCAGCACGTTCACGGTATTCTCGCTCACAGAATGCCTCCTATCTTGATGTAATGGGTGTCCAAACCGTGGTTGCCCCCGCCCGAGCACCCATCGTACCATAATTCCGTTCACATCTTGTGAATGAAAAGTAGTAAATTGGCTAGAATCAACTTAACCTTGCGAAGGTTACGGACTTTTGCAAGGTTTCTTCTCAAGCAGGGGGCTATTGGCCAGGTCGTCTGGCGTGACGAGCACTCCCACGTGACCGGGGAGCAGGTTCGCCCCTGCGTAGCGGAAGCAATCGTAGACGAGACTGGAGCAGACGTGGGCAGGGTAGATCAGCAAGCCCAGGACGAAGCGGCGCTTCACCAGTTCCCAGCCGATCTTGATCAGCCATCCATAGTTGTAGGGCTTGCCGACGTTGCCCCAGGCGTAGGCGACGATCTCCCGCTTCGTCACCTCCGGCAGTTCGTCCTTGACCCGGAAGACCTGGTATTCCTCCGCGTCGGCGACGAATTCCTCCCACGAGCGCTCGATGATGCCCGAGGCGACTGCCTCGATGACGCGTGCACCGGGCGCTCCGTCGCGCGCGTAACGCAGCGCGGCGTGGCTCCACGTCAGGCCGAACCAGCGCGCCAGTCTTCCCAGTATCCCGGCCCAAGTCACGACGACGTAGATTTCCACAAGGGTCCTCCTTTGCCTCGCGGACGCTGATGAGCACTGGTGGGAAGTCTATAGCAGAACCACTGGCCTGTCAATTGGAGTGGCGGCGGCCCGCTGCGGGCCACGGAGGGGGCGGTGCTGAACGGGACGTAGGGCCGCAGCATGCGGCATACGCGCGCCGCGCCGGGGTCGTTATGGGGGTTCTGGAGCAGAACAGGCCGGGCACCCTGCCCGGCCTGTCATTTGAACTGTATGGGCGCATTCACCGCGCCCCGGGGGTGTGCTCTACGAGCCCTTACTCGACGAGACCCATGTACTGGGGAGGCCAGTAGGAGAACCACGCGTGCCCCACGATGTGCTCAATCGCCACCGGGCCAAAGTTGCGCGAGTCGTTGGAAGCGCCACGATTGTCGCCCATGACGAACACGTGCAGTGGCGGGATGGTCAGCGGACCGTAACTGCCGCCGCCGGGATTCACGACCCAGGGCTCAGTGAGAGGTTCGCTGTCAATGTATACTTGCCCGTTGCGCAACTCGATGGTTTCGCCCGGCAACCCGACCACGCGTTTGATCAGCATCTCCGACTGGTCCGGCGCATCAATGACGACCACGTCCCCACGCCGAGGGCCGTGGACGAGACGATACGTGATTTTCTCGACCACCACCCGCTGCGTGCTGTGCAAGTTCGGCTCCATGCTTTGCCCCAGCACCTGGGTGGCCTGGGCCAGGAACAGGTTGATGACCAGGGCGATGACGACGGCAGGCACGACCGTCTCGGCCACTTCGCGCAGTGCCTGCAGCAGCCACCGCAGCACGTGAGCTCCCGAACTGGGTTCTGGCTCGACCTGGGCTTCAGGCTCTTCGATGATCTCTTCCATGGTATTCTCCCAGCGAGCAGTTGAGCACTATCGCCGTTGGGATGGGCGGCGTGGCTTCATGCCTCCTCGATCGCCTCGGTCCCCACCCGGCCTATTGCCCCGGCTTCCACCCCGGTTCCCACCCGGCCTATCGGCCGCCTGGGCCTCTTCGGGTGTCCATCCTTCCAGCACTGCCCGGCGCGACAGGCGGATTTTACCTTCGGGGCTAACGTCGGTCACCATCACCATGATCTCATCGCCCACGTGCACCGCATCCTCGACCTTCTCCACGCGATAGTCGGCCAGTTGCGAGATGTGGACCATCCCATCGGTGCCAGGCAGGATTTCGACGAATGCACCAAAGTCCGTGGTGCGCACCACGCGGCCGGTATAGATACGGCCGACTTCGGCTTCCTCTGTTAACGCCTCGATCATCTGCTGCGCCTTCTCGGCGGCTGGACCGCTGGTCGAGGCGATGTAGATCGTGCCGTCATCCTCGATGTCAATGCGCACCCCGCACGTTTCCTGCAAGGAGCGTACTGTCTTGCCACCACTCCCGATGACCGCTCCCAGTTTGTCGGGGTCCACGTGCAGGATGGTCATGCGCGGCGCATAGGGGCTAAGTTCCGGTCGCGGTGCTGGGAGGGTCCCTTCGATCACTTTTAGAATCTGCAGGCGTGCCTGCCGGGCCTGCTCCAATGCTTCCGCCAGGATCTCGTAGGACAGGCCGCCGACTTTGATGTCCATCTGCAACGCGGTGATCCCGTTGCCCGTGCCGGCAACCTTAAAGTCCATGTCCCCGAGGTGGTCTTCCATGCCCTGGATGTCGGTCAAGATCCGGTAACGGCCATCCTCCATCATCAGGCCCATCGCGATGCCCGCGACTGGAGCCTTGATCGGCACACCGGCGTCCATGAGCGCCAGCGTGCTCCCACACACGCTGGCCATCGAGGTAGACCCGTTGGAGCCGAGCACCTCGCTGACGACGCGGACGGTGTAGGGGAACTTGTCCGCGTCGGGGATGACCGGCAACAACGCTCGCTCGGCCAACGCACCGTGGCCAATCTCGCGCCGGCGCGGACCGCCCATCCTGCGCACCTCGCCCGTGGAATAGGGCGGGAAGTTATAATGGTGGATGTACCGCTTGGTATCCTCCGATGAGAGATCGTCCAGCGTCTGCTCCTCCCGTGGGGTGCCCAGCGTGACTACGGAGAGCACCTGTGTTTCGCCCCGACTGAAGAGGCCAGAGCCGTGTGTGCGCGGCAGGAGCCCCGCCTCGGCCGAGAGAGGGCGGATCATTTGAGGTGTGCGTCCATCTGCGCGAACGCCCTCTCCGATGGTGCGCTTGCGGACGACCGTGCGCAGCACTTGCTCGAAGGTCTCCCGGACCATCGTCTCATCCCAGCCCTCAGGCAGGTTCTCCACCAACTCTTCCCGCAGGGCCCTCAGCCGCTCGGAGCGGTCCTCCTTACTCGTGGTGCCGAAGACGATCCCTGGCAGCCGGTCGCCCACCTTTTGTGTGACGTACTCTGATACCTCGGGAGGCAGGACGTGGGGGGAATACTCGGACTTGGGCTTACCTACGGCCTGTCGCATTTCGTTCTGGGCGCGGATCACGTCCTGCATGGCCGCGAAGCCACGTCGAAGAGCCTCGATCATCACCTCTTCGCCGACCTCGTTGGCACCCGCCTCGACCATCAGCAGCGCGTCGGCCGTGCCGGCCAGCCGCAGGTCGAGGGCACTGTGCTCCATCTGGGAGATGGTCGGGTTGATGACCAGGGTACCGTCTACGTACCCCACGCGGGTCGCACCGACTGGCCCCAGAAACGGGACGTTGGAGACGGTGAGGGCCGCCGAAGCGCCGATGATGGACAGGATGTCGGCCTGGTGCTCCTCGTCCTGCGAGAGAGGGGTGATGATGACCTGGACGTCGTTACGCAAGTCGTGGGGGAACAAGGGACGGAGCGGGCGGTCGGTCAACCGTGCGATGAGCGTAGCCGACTCGGTCGGTCTGCCCTCGCGGCGGAAGAAGGAGCCGGGGATACGCCCCGCGGCGTAGAGCCGCTCCTCGAAATCTACGGTGAGGGGAAAGAAATCGATCCCCTCACGCACGTCGGGTGACATGGTTACCGCGACGAGCAACAGGGTGTCACCACAGCGTACTGTGACGGCACCGCCTGCCTGTTGGGCCAGTTTCCCGGTCTCGATGGTGACGACCTCGTCTCCCAACCTGGCGGTAAATGGTTGATTGTTCACTTTACTATAACCTCCATTGGAGGAGGCCAGACGTTAAGGTCAGGGACTGGGGAGTATCTCGTAGCACATAGCCCTGGGCTACGCGATACTCCCCAATTCCTGGACCTACGTCTGACCTCTCAGATTCTTGATTTCCAGTCAGATATGCCGAACGAGTAGATGGGCATGCCCTTCTCCGCATCTACTC
>Ga0307377_10000403_pt1 | contig 58083 bp, 53 predicted proteins | sample TR3MG_FD_202535 | JGI IMG/M metagenome (GOLD analysis project Ga0307377, IMG submission 202535) | Soil microbial communities from Risofladan, Vaasa, Finland - TR-3 | ecosystem: Environmental > Terrestrial > Soil > Coastal area > Acid sulfate soil | place: Finland: Risofladan, Vaasa | collected... | reverse complement strand
TAGTATTTGGCTTTTTGCTTAAGATAAGCTAGAGCAGAGCGGGTTTCTTGGCGAACTTCTTTGAATTTAAAAAAGAGTGGTTTATCAAAGACAAAAATAGTCAAAACATTAATAATATATTTAGAAGCATAAGAAAAATAGCCATCAAAAAATCTTCGCGAAGAAACGACTACGGGATTGTCTTTTAAAAATACTACTTTGCCCAGTTGTTTTATTTTTAATGCCAAGTAAAAGTCTTCACCAAGATTGATTTTGGGAGAAAACCCACCACATTGAAAGTAAGCTTTTTTGCGGAATGAAAGATTATAGCCGGGAGAGATCTTAAGAAGGAGGTCAGAGTAATTGATACAAAACTGACAAAAGCTAATGAAATTGTTTTGGTATTCAAACTGGGTCATGCCGCCAACAGCGACGACCTCTTTGTCCTCATAGGCTTTGAAAATCTTTTTCAACCAAGTTTGAGGAACTTGACTGTCAGAATCAGTCATGGCGACAATTTCTCCTTTGGCCTCTTGAGCGCCTTTAATGCGGGCAAAAACCGTGCCTTGCTGGTTTTCCTTAACAATTCTTGCTTTGGGAAAAGTTTTTTTGACTATTTCTATGGTTTTGTCTTGAGAATTGTTGTCAACCACGACTACTTCATAGGAGTCTTGAGGAAAGTCTTGTTTGAAAACTGTTCTTAAACACTTTTTAATTCTTTTTTCCTCGTTGTAGGCAGGGATAACAACTGATACTAAGGGTTTTTGCATACGGGTATTTTACCAAAACCTCATCCGATTTACATACCAAGAAGCTAGGCTTTTAAAACAACCCTTGACAGGTAATAGAACTATAGACTATCATCTATATTTATGACAGATTTTAATATTTGCTGCCCTTTTGCTGTCCCTCAGATGGCAGACCCCTCCCGTCGCCAGATTTATGAATATTTGGCTACTGGGGGCGAGAAGACTGTGGGTGGAATTACCCGGTTTATAAAACTGCGCCAACCAACGGTTTCCTATCATTTAAAGGAAATGAAAAAAGAGGGTTTGCTAACCAGCAGAAAAGAGGGCCGAGAGGTTTATTATCGGGTTAAGATGAAATGCCCTGAGGGTGGAGCCTGTTTTGGGAGATGAAAAAAGTTTATTTAGATTATGCGGCCACCACTCCGGTGAGAGCTGAGGTAGTTGAGGCAATGGCCCCTTATTGGCAGGAAGAGTTTGGCAATCCCTCCAGCCTCCACTTATGGGGGACTGAAGCGAGAAAAGCAGTTGAAGAGGCTCGGGAAAAAGTGGCCACACTCATTAATGCTAGCCCAGAAGAAATTGTTTTTACTGGCTCAACTACCACTAGTGATAATTTAGCGATTTTTGGTGTTATTAATGCTTTGAAGTCAAAAACTGGCCAGTTTTTGACTTCACAAATTGAACATCATGCGGTTTTGGATGTTTTTAAACAGCTCGAAAACCAAGGCTTTGAGGTGAATTTTTTGCCAGTAGATAAAAATGGCGTTTTGAATCTTGAAGCTTTGAGAGGAGCAATTGGGCCGCAAACAATTTTAGTTTCAATTATGTGGGCCAATAACGAGATTGGCACGATTCAGCCGATTGGAGAAATTAGCAAAACCATCAAAGCTGTTAATGAGGAGTTAGGAAGCAAAACCTATTTTCATACTGATGCGGCAACTATAGTTGAATATTTACCAATTAATGTGAGGGCCTTGGGAGTGGACTTGTTAAGTCTCGGGCCTCATAAGTTTGGCGGACCTAAAGGAATCGGAATTTTATATGTTAAAACAGGAACGAAAATAAAACCAATTACTTTTGGCGGTCATCAAGAGAATAGTCTTTGGCCAGGAACAGAAGCAGTGCCTTTAATTGTTGGGACAGCCAAAGCCATGGAATTAGCCACCCAGGAAAGAAAAACCCTAGACAAAAGAGTAAAGAAACTGCAAGATAAATTAGTCAAGGGAGTTGTGGAAAGAATTCCTGGGAGTTTTTTAACTGGAGATAAAGACAAGAGGCTGCCGGATATAGTTTCATTTGTCTTTCCTGGGGTTGAGGGCGAAGCAATTTTACTTCGCTTAAGTGCTGAGGGAATTGCTGCTTCTTCTGGCTCGGCTTGTACCTCGGGCGAGCTTAAGCCCTCTCATGTGCTTTTGGCAATGGGAGTTTCTGCCGAGCAAGCTCATGGCTCAGTCAGGTTTTCTTTAGGTCGAGAGACAACCGAGAAAGAGATTGATTATGTTTTAGAAAAACTGCCGAAAATTATTGCCGAGCTGAGGGCTTTGGCGCCTGAGCTTTGTCTGGAAACAAAAGCCATTCCTTAAAATGAAAAGCTTAAAGAGTTTATATTCAGAAAAAGTTTTAGAGCACTTTCAGCATCCCCGAAATGTGGGGGAAATAAAAAATCCGGATGGAGTAGGAACAGTCGGCAATCCTGTCTGCGGAGACGTGATGCGGCTTTTTATCAAGGTTGGCAAAAAAAATGGGACCGAGTATATTAAAGATATTAAATTTCAGACCTTGGGTTGTGGGGCAGCGATTGCCACCAGCTCAATCGCCACCGAGCTGATCAAAGGAAAGCCCCTGGCAGAAGCTGAAGAGCTGACCAATAAAGCGATTACTGAAGCTTTGGGAGGCTTGCCAAGTAATAAAATCCATTGTTCGGTTTTGGCAGCCGATGCGGTTAGAAAAGCAATTGAGGATTACAGGAAGAAAATATAAGATTATAAAAATTATAAATTTTATATAAGTGAGATTTACGATTAAAATATCAGGACCGGCAGGAGCAGGAATTATGCAGGCCGGGGAAACTTTAAGTAAAGCCTTAAATCGTTTAGGCTTTTTTACTTTAGTTTATCCCGAATACCCCTCTAGAATCAGGGGTGGTGATAACCATATTCAGATTATTTTTTCTTCCCAAGAAGCTCTTTCTCCCCAGCAAAAAATTGATTTGCTTTTAGCTTTAAGCCCGGCTCATTTGCAAGCCCATGCGGCGGAATTGGCCAAAAACGAAACAGGTTTTGAGTCAGAGAAAATCGGCTTGAAAGAAATTGCCCGCTCTTTGGCTAATCCCTTAGTAGAAAATACGGCTGGCTTGGGCTTTTTATGGGCAGTTTTGGGTTTTGAGCTTGGGGTCTTAAAAAGCCAACTTAAAAAAGATTTTGCCAGCAAAAAAAATATTTTGAATTTAAATCTTCGGGCAGCCCAGAAAGGTTATGAAAAAGGCAAAAGCCAAAAAATCGACTTGAAACTAAGGCCCTTGGCTGGCAGGGAAATTGTTAATCTGACTGGCAATGAAGCCCTAACCCAAGGGATTTTGGCAGCTCAGTGTCGTTTTGCGGCCATTTATCCGATGACGCCGATTAATGCGATTCTGACTCTCTTGGCTAAAACTAAAGTAACTCTTTTCCGACCCGAAGATGAAATTGCTGGCATTACTGCGGCGATTGGTGCTTCCTACGCTGGAAAAAGGGCCTTGGTGGCTACTTCTGGTGGCGGATTTTCTTTAATGGTTGAAGCCTTAGGCATGGCAGGCATAACAGAAACACCAATAGTAATCGTAGTTGGTCAAAGAACCGGGCCCTCAACCGGAATCGCCACTTATAGTTCCCAGGCAGATTTAAACTTTGTCATCCATGCTGGCCATGGCGAGTTTCCGAGAATTGTTTTAGCTCCAGGCGACTTGGAAGAGTCATCTCGTTTGGGAACAGAAGCCTTTAATTTGGCTGAGCGCTACCAGGTGCCAGTGATTTTACTAACTGATAAATACTTGGCCGAAAGCCGCTTTGCAATTTTGGAAAAAGACTGGCAGAAAATTAAAGTTCCTCTTGACCGGGGGAAGCCCTACCAGGGAACTGGCAGAGAAGATTATGAACGGTATCAGTTGACTACTGACGGGGTTTCTCCTCGAGCATTTCCTGGCCAGACTGTTTTTTTAACTAATTCCTATGAGCATGATGAACATGGGTTTTCGAGTGATGAGCCTTTAATTCGAGAAAAAATGATGCAAAAAAGAGCCAAGAAATTAGAAAGTTTAACTGGTGGATTTGAAGAATATGGAGAGAAAGAGAAAAAGGTAGTGGTTGGTTGGGGCTCAACCAAAGGGATTTTACGGGATTTTGTCAGGGAAAATCCTGGTTGGGGTTTGCTTCACTTTTGGCGGCTTTGGCCTTTTCCCAAAGGGGTGAAAGAAGTTTTAGCTAAGGCCAAAAAGGTGGTGGTCGTAGAAGGGAATTTTTCCGGACAACTAGCGGGTTTAATTGAGGCAGAGACTGGCTTAAAAACCAAAAAAATTTTAAAAGACAATGGTCGGCCCTTTTTTAAAGAAGAGCTAGAAGAAAAATTAAACAAAATTAAATGACTGATATTAAAGACTTAGCAACTAGCCAAGAACCAAGCTGGTGCCCCGGCTGTGGTGCTTATGGGTTTTTAACGGCTTTGAAAAAAGCGCTGGTGAGAAACCGTCTGGAGCCGAAAAATCTGGTGATGACCTATGATATTGGTTGTTCAGCCAACATGATTAATTTTTTAAATGTTTGCGGTTTTGCCACTTTGCATGGTCGTTCAATTCCCGTAGCCGTGGGCGTAAAAATGGCCAATCCCAAGCTAACAGTAATTGCTCAAGGTGGGGAAGGAGGGATAGTGACCGAAGGGGTCAATCATTTGGTCCATGCCGCTCAGCGAAATGATGACATTACGGTAATTATTAACAACAACTATGTTTTTGGCTTAACGACCGGGCAGGCTTCAGCGGCGACTCCCAAAGGAACTTTTACTAAATCCACTCCTTTGGGCAATCCTTATGAAGCGCTTTCGGCCGTGGACTTGGTAGCCGCTTCTTGGGGCGGTTTTATTGCCCGTACCCTGGCCTCAGAGATGAGCAAAACCGCTTCGATTTTAAGTCAAGCCATCGCTCATCAAGGCTTTAGCTTGGTGGAAGTAATTCAACCTTGTGTGATTTGGACTAGAGAGTTAATTAAACCAGAAGCAATTTGGGTTGAAAAGCCATTTGAAAATTCCCAGGACTTTATTGGTAGATTAAATCTTTTCGGGATTCTCTATAATAAGTAGAAGATGTTTTTAAATGTTTTGATTTTTGGCTCTTTGGCAGGATTGGCAACGCTTTTGGGGGTTTTTTTAATGGCTAGGCAGGCAGCTTGGGCTCAAAAAAACCTTGTTTACTTAATCTCTTTTTCGGCTGGGGTTTTGCTTTCTTTTTCTTTTATTCATTTGCTGCCTGAGGCACTTGATTTAGCTCGCCAAGCTTTTTTGATTGTTTTACTCTCGTTTTTAGGTTTTTATGTTCTCGAGCATGCGCTTTCGCTTCATGTTTGTACTAAAGAAGGGGAGTGTGAGCCCCATCAAACTTTTACTTTGGTTTCTTGGGTAGGTTTGTTGGTTCACTCTTTAATTGATGGAGTGATCATTGGGGTTGGTTTTGAGCTCTCCTTTGCCTTAGGAATTTTGTCAACCCTGGCAGTCTTGCTTCATGAACTGCCTGAAGGGATTTCTTCGATGGCAGTAATGCTTTATGGAGGATACAGTCTTTCGCAAGCAGTGACTTGTTCCTCGGCAGTGGCTTTGGCCACGCCACTGGGAGCAGTTGTTTCCTTTGTTTTACTGCCAGGGATAAAAAGCAGTTTTGTCGGGGCTCTGCTGGCAATTGCCGCTGGCAGTTTTTTGTATGTGGCGGCTTCGGACTTGATTCCCGAGATTCATAAAAAAAGCCGGCTGCTAAATATTTTTTTGACGCTTCTGGGTGCTTTGGTTCCTTTTGCTGCTAGCATCCTTTTGCAATAATCCTTTAATTTTGCTTAATTTGAGGTTGGCAGTAGTCAATGATATAGACGGGAATTTCTGCAAAAGATTTAATTTCTTTGTCTTCAAAAACAATTTTGGCAATCTTGCCTTTTTTGGTTTCCTCGCTCCAAGGTTGGTCAAAGACAAAATTACCAAGTGAATAAAAGATTAAGCCCTTTTTATACTTTTCTGTTGGCTGGATAACATGAGGATGATGGCCAATAATAACTTTTGCTCCCGCATCAATAATTTGATGAGCAAGTTGTTTTTGCCAGGAAAGGGGTTGTTGGGCATATTCAACTCCCCAGTGGAGAGAGACAACTAAGATGTCAACCAAAGAAAGGTTTTCTTTTACCTTTTCTAAAACCGGTTTGGAATTATTATTAGCGGTCAGATCAAAAGAGAGAAAACCGAAACGCAAGCCCTCAGCAAAAACGGTTACTTTATTGGAATCAGAAAACAGAATGCTATTTTGCTTCAAAAGCTCAATTGTCTGTTTTCGGCCATCTTGGCCATAATTAAGAATATGATTATTGGCAATTGAGAGAACATCGAATCCGGCAAATTTTAATCCTTTGATTGATTCAGGGCGAGCACAAAAAACCATGCCGGTTTCAGTAGTAGGGCAATTCTTAACTATTGCTGATTCTAAATTGCCAAAGGTAAGGTCAGCCAAGGCCAAAAGCTCGGCGGTTTTTAAAAAAGGATATTGAAAATCTTTTTTTTCCTGCATTTTGACATTAACCATCCGACCCAACATAATATCGCCAACAGCTACAAGCGTAGTTTGTAGGGGCTGGGGGCTGGGTCGGAGAATTGGAAAAGGGAGCAAATCAGGGACAACTAAAGGTTTGGGGAAAAACAAGGGTTTAAGACAAAAAGCAGCTGAAAAAAAGAGAAGAAAGATTAAAAAGCCCCAGAACAGCTTTCTTTTGAGCATTTAGTCAATTATAGTATTAGTAAGCAAGCTGATGAGAGTTTTTGTGGGGATTGATTTACCGGCAGACTTAAAAAGAAAAATTTTTGTCTTTGCCCAAAGGATAACTAAGGGTTTGAAAGTAAAATTAGTCGAAGAAGAAAACCTTCATTTATCTTTGGTTTTTTTAGGTGAGATTGAAGAAGAGAAAGTGGAGAGAGTTAAAGCTCTTCTGGCCAGGGTAAAAGTGGGAGAAATAGAGCTCAGCTTGGCTAGACTCGAAGTTTTTCCCAGCAAGGCCAGACCCCAGTTGATTTGGATTAGGGTTAAGGGCCAGACCGGCAAACTTTTTTCTTTGTACAAACAAACAGTTGACGGCCTTTTAGGTGAGGGCTTTATTTTAAAGAAAAACGCTTTGCAGTTTTTGCCCCATATTACCATTGCTCGGATTAAAGGTGGAGGAGTCAGATCAATGGAGGGTGAGTTAATTGAGGGAAAATTTACGGCCAAAAAAGTCACTCTTTTTAAAAGCCAATTAACTTCTACTGGCCCTCTCTATTCCAAAATTGGCGAATTTGCGGTAAAATAGGGACTAGTGAGCAACTTTCGGGTATTCATAAACTTCAAGACTTACCCGCAAGCGACTGGCAAAAAAGCGGTTGGGCTGGCAGAAGTCTTGGAGGAAGTACAGCAGTCTGCCCCAGCAAAAAAAGCCGAAATTATCCCACTAGTCCAGACGGCTGATCTTTACCCAGTGGCCAAAAAAGTAAAGATTCCAGTTTGGGTTCAGCACCTGGACCCTTATCCTCAGGGGAAATTTACTGGCTGGGTGACTTTGGAAACAGTCAGCCAAGCCGGAGCCAAAGGAGCGCTCCTTAATCATAGTGAACACCCTTTGCCTCCGGGGACGGTTAAACAAAGCCTGAGTAGGATAAAGAAAAGCTCAGCTGGTTTTCAGGTCATGGTCGCTGCCAAAACCTTGGGTCAGCTGGAAAGATTGGTAAAGCTAAAGCCGGATTTTTTGGCTTATGAAATGGCTGAGCTGATTGGGGGCGAGACCTCAATTACCGAAGCTAATCCCAAAGCAATTAAAAAAGCTCTCAAGCTTGCCCAAGAGATACCTTTAATCGTGGGTGCAGGCATCAATCAAGCCCAAGATTTGGCAACTGCCCAAAAACTAGGAGCCAAAGGAGTCCTAATTGCCTCAGCCGTAACTTTGGCAAGTAGTCCCAAAAAGAAATTGACCGAGTTGCTTTCGTTATTAAAGTAGCTGCCCAAAGGAGGTTAGACTAATGATATACCTTGGTGCTGATCATGGCGGCTATGAACTTAAAGAAAAAGTCAAGAAATGGCTTAAAGATGGGGGGCACGAGTTTAAAGACTTAGGTAATGACCACCTTGACTCAGAGGATGATTATCCTGACTTTGCCGCCGCCGTAGCAGAAAAGATTAGTAAAGGAAAGAGGGGTGATATGGGAATTGCGGTTTGCCGCTCTGGTGTAGGAATGGATGTGGTGGCCAACCGCTTTGCCGGCGTTCGCTGTGGTTTAGGTTGTTCTCCTCAACAAATCCGAGTAGCCAAGAGGGATGACAACATTAACTGTTTAGCCCTGCCAGCAGATTTTGTCACTGATGAGGAAGCCCAAAGCATGATCCAGATGTTTTTAGAAACCCTTTTTTCCAAGGGAGAAAAATACCTCAGAAGGCTGGAAAAGATAGGAAGGTTGGAAAAGTCATTAAAAAAATAAGCCAAGATGAAGCTGCCCCAATTAAGAGATTTTAACTTTATCAACAAGAGAGTTTTGGTTAGATGCGACTTTGATGTTCCCCTTCGACAAGCTCAGGGCAGGTTTTTGCTTGCCGATGATATTAGGATAAAACAATGCCTGCCGACAATTGAATATCTTTTAAAAAATAGGGCTCAGGTAATTTTACTGGGACATTTGGGCAGGCCCAAAGGCCAAGAGAAAAGTTTATCTTTAGCCCCAGTTGCCAAACATCTAAAAAAGCTTCTAAAAAGAAAAGGGAAAGTAGAGAGCATTTCTTATCTAGGGAAGCTTGATGATAATCTTTATCTTCTGGAGAATCTTCGTTTTGACAAAGGAGAAGAGAAAAATGAGCCTCAGTTTGCCAAAAAGTTAGCCGAAATGGGGGACTTTTATGTAAACGAAGCTTTTGCCAGCAGCCACCGAAAACACGCTTCAATTGTTAGCCTGCCAAAATTACTCCCACATTGTGCCGGGTTCCATTTTATAGAGGAAGTAGAAAATCTTTCAAAAGCGATTGAAAATCCTCAACGACCGCTAGTGATGATTATTGGAGGTGCCAAACCTGAAGATAAATTGCCAAAAGTTTGGCAATTGGCCCAAGAGGCTGATTTTGTTCTAGTTGGAGGGACCTTAGTAAGAGAAAGACTAAGAGTAAAAGAAAACGTCATTTTTGCTGATTTAAGAGAAAGTGGATTAGATATATCTGAAAAATCGGTTAAAGGGTTTGGGGAAACGATTAAAAAAGCCCAGACAATTGTTTGGAACGGACCAATGGGAAAGTATGAAGATAAAGGGACTCAAGAAGGGACAAAAAAGATTGCCGAGGCGATAGTAAAAACAAAAGCATTTAAAATTGTTGGCGGAGGAGACACAATTGCTGCCTTGACGAAGTTTGGACTTCTTGGCAAAATGGATTATGTCAGTACTGGTGGGGGAGCAATGTTGGAATTTCTCACTCAAGGAACCTTGCCAGGAATCGAGGCTTTAAAAAGTAATTAAAGGATATGGTTAAGATTGCCATTAATGGCTTTGGCCGAATCGGAAGAATTGCTTTTCGCCAAGCTTTGCTTGATTTTAGTAAAGAAATTGAAGTGGTGGCTGTCAATACTTCCGGCTCAATGGAAGCTGAAGGCTGGGCGACGCTTTTGCGTTTTGACTCTACTTACCGGGCTTTCCCCCAGGCGGTTAAGGTGGCGGAAGCCCAAGGAGCCAGAGAAATCGGTTCCTTGTTAATTGAGGGTAAACTTTATCCTCTTTTGGCAGAGCGCGATCCCTTGAAACTTCCCTGGTTTGCCTATAAGCCAGAGGTGGTGATTGAGTCAACTGGAGTTTTCCGTAAACGCGAAGAGGCGGAAAAGCACTTGAAGGTTGGCGCCCCAAAAGTAATTATTTCTGCCCCTCCCAAAGGAGAGGGAGTGCCAATGTTTTTAATGGGCGTTAATGAGAGTAAATACAAAGGTGAGAAAATTATTTCCAATGGTTCTTGTACTACCAATTGTGTTGCCCCGATTGTGAAACTGGTTAAAGAAAAGTTTGCCATTGAACAAGCAGCTCTGACTACCATTCACGCCTACACGGCCGATCAGGAATTAATTGATGGCTCCCACAAAGATTTGCACCGGGCCCGGGCGGCAGGCCAAAATATTATTCCTACCGAAACCGGGGCCGCCCAGTCAATAATTGCTCTTTTTCCTGATCTAAAGGATAAGTTTGCCGGCTCTGCCATTCGGGTACCAGTAATTTGCGGCTCTTACTCAGACCTTACTTTTAAGATTACTAAGAAAACCACTATTGATGAGCTCAATTCTCTTTTCCAAAAAGCGGCGGCCAGGAGAATGAAGGGAATTTTGGCAGTCACGGCCGAGCCTTTAGTTTCCGGTGATATTATTGGCAATCCTGCTTCTTCGATTGTAGACTTGGGGATGACCACTGTAGTGGCTGATGATTTTATCCAAGTAGGAGCTTGGTATGATAATGAATGGGCTTATGCCAAAAGATTGCTAGAGGAAGCAATTTATATTGCTAAGCATTAATGGCCGAGATTATTCCGACTATTCTGACCGCAGATTTTTCTGACTATTTTGAGCGTCTTAATTCTTTGCCGGAAACTATCTCTCGAATTCACATTGATATTATTGATGGTCGCTTTGCCCCCAATCGGACTATTAGCCTGGAAGCTTTAAAAAACCAGGAGACCAACTTGAAACTGGATTTACACCTGATGGTTAAAGAGCCAGAGGAATGGATTAAGCGAGCGCTGGAAATATTGCCGGAGCGTTTAATCGGCCAAGTGGAAATGATGACTGACCCCTGGGAATTTCTTAATCAGACGATTGAGTCAGGTATGGAAGCAGGAATAGGGGTAGATTTGACAACGCCAGTGGGGAAGCTTTCTTCAGAAACTTATCATCTGGCTGATCTGGTTTTGCTGATGGCAGTGAAAGCGGGATCCGGCGGTCAGGAATTTGACCAGGCTGTTTTGGGAAAGATTAAAAAGATGAAAGAGATTACTGGTGATTTGGTTAAAATTGGCGTTGATGGAGGTCTGGACGAAAAAACAATTCCCCTTTGTCGCCAGGCAGGGGCGGATATCTTTTATGTAGGGAGCAGTTTTTGGCAGGAGAAAGATTTGGAGAAAAGATACCGGCAGCTGTTAAAATTAGTAACATAAGTTTGCTAGAAAGGAAAAGCAATGATTAAAAATGTGTCTTTTTTTGGTTCTTCAGAAGTTAAACCAGGAAGTGAGGACTATGACGCCGCTTATCAAACGGCGAAACTTTTGGCCCAGAACGGATATCTGATTATTAATGGTGGCGGTCCGGGAATTATGAAAGCCTCCTCTGAAGGGGCTAAGGCCGGAGGAGGGGAAAGCATTGGCATTAGTTTTAATCCCAAGGATATGACCCATTTTGAAGGTCGCGATCCTACCAATCCGGTGAGCCAGGAAATCATGCTTGATAATTATTTGGAAAGAACCTTAAAGATTTTGGAGATGGGAGACATTTATGTGATTTTTAAAGGCGGCACCGGGACTATTTCTGAGTTTGGCATGGCCTGGGGTTTAGCTAGGTTATATTTTGGCCATCACAAGCCCCTGATTCTATATGGGAGCTTTTGGCATGATATTTTAGAAGCTTTTGGTCGAGGAATGCTGATTCGGCCAGAAGAAATTCGGGTTTATCGTATTGTTACTAAGCCGCAAGAAGTTCTGGAAGAAATTCAAGAGCTTTAGCTAGAGGAAAAGGTTTCCCATGGCCAGGATAAACTTCGGTTTCAACCGGTAACTTCATCAATTTCTTTAAACTTTGCTTAAGTTGTTCTTGGTTGCCCCCAGGAAAATCATAGCGGCCAGTTGCTTTTTCAAAAAGAGTATCACCGGAAAAAAGAATAATTTTGTCTTGATCTTTAAGCAAAAAACTACTCCCGCCGGGAGAATGGCCTGGGGTAGGAATCACTTTCCAACCAGGGAGAGAAAATTGGTTTAAAAACCCATCTGGTTGGGGAGGTTTGAGAAGAGGAGGTTGGCCGAAAAGAGGTGCCAGCAAGCCTGACTGTTTTAAAGTTGACTGGTCTTTTTGGCTGATGAGAAACTGGCTTTGGGGGAAAGCTTTTTTGAGTTGATTGACGGCGGCTACATGGTCAAAGTGGCCATGGGTAGCTAAAATATAGCCAGGTTGGCAGCCCTCAGCCGCCAAGAGATTAATGATTTTTTCTCCCTCGGCTCCAGGATCAATTACTATTGCTGGATTTCCTTTAATCAAATAGCAATTGGTTTTTAGTGGGCCAACAACAATTCTTCTAATTTTCATTGATGACAAGCAAGTTTTCATCATAGCGGCTGGAAAGCTTTTTCGTCAACCAGCAAATGATTGTGAAAGCAAGCAATTTAGTGTATGATAGAGAGAATGGTGCCGTTGACTGCTTCTGAGTTGGAAAAAACTGCCCGCCAGATTCGCCGCCAGGTAATTGAGATGATTTATCAGGCTGGTAGTGGTCATCCCGGGGGAAATTTGTCGGCAACGGATATTTTGGTGGCTTTGTTTTTCGGTAATATTATTAAACTTGATCCTCGCAAGCCTCAAAGTGAAAAAAGGGATCGTTTTATTCTTTCTTGTGGTCACGCCGCCCCTGCTTATTACGCGGTTTTGGCCCGGCTAGGGGTTTTTAACGAAGAGGAGCTTTATTCTTTGAGGGCCTTGGGCAGCCCGCTTCAGGGTCATCCTTCTTTAGTTCATGCTCAATTTTTGGAGACCTCCAGTGGTTCTTTAGGCCAAGGCTTGTCAGTAGGGGCAGGAAAGACTTTGGCCCTAAAACTAAAGGGGGAGAGAAACAAAGTCGTAGTTTTATCTTCGGATGGCGAGCAAAACGAAGGCTCTCATTGGGAAGCGGTCATGTTTGCCGCCCATCATCAGCTAGATAAGCTTAACTTAATTGTTGATCAGAACGGCATGCAGGTTGGCGGTTGGACGAGAGAAGTTTTGGATACTGAGCCACTCAAAGAAAAGTATCGCAGTTTTGGTTGGGAAGTTTATCAGGCTGATGGTCATGATTTTAAGCGCTTGTTGGCGACTTTGAGTAATTTTAATAGTCGGAGTAAGAAACCCAAAGTGGTGATTTGCCGGACTATTAGAGGCAAAGGGGTTTCTTTTATGGAGGGAGAGAAAAAATATCATGCTTGTACTCTTTCGGCAGAAGAGTATCAAAGAGCACTAGGAGAGCTTAATGGAAAAAGCGGCCAGTAAAGCTTCAATGAGAGATGCCTTTGGTGAGGCGATTTTACAATTGGGCAAAAAAAACCCCAAGGTTTTGGCCTTAACTGCTGATTTGGGGCCTTCAGTGAGATTAACGGAATTTGCTAGAGTCTTGCCAAAGCAGTTTTTCAATGTTGGTGTGGCCGAGGCTAACCTAGTTGGTCTGGCCGCCGGTTTGGCCCTGGAAGGCTTTATTCCTTTTTGCGCTTCTTTTGCCGTTTTTGTGCCAGGAAGATGCTTTGATCAAATTCGCGTTTCTGTTTGTCAAAACCAGGCTAACCTTAAGTTAGTCGGTTCTCACGCGGGTTTTAGTAATCATGGTGATGGAGCGACGGCTCAGAGTATTGAGGATCTTGCTTTGCTAAGAGCTCTGCCGGGGATGAGTATTGTTTGCCCGGCTGATGCCAATGAGGTCAAAAAAGCGGTTCCTCAAATTGCCAAGCACCCAGGCCCGGTTTATTTGCGGCTTTCTCGAGCAGAAACCCCGGTTTTTACTGGAGGAAATGAAGAGTTTGAAATCGGCCGAGCCAAAGTTTTAAAAAGAGGCAAAAAGGTGACCATTGTTGCTTGTGGTTCTTTGGTTTATGAGGCGCTTGAGGCGGCTGAGGAAATTGACGCTGAGGTGATTAATCTTCACACTCTCAAACCTCTTGATAAAGCTACTCTTTTAAAATCAGCCCAAAAAACAGGGAAGGTTATTACCCTTGAGGAACACTCGGTTTTCGGGGGTCTGGGGTCGGCGGTGGCCGAAGTTTTGGGCCAAGAGTCTCCGGTGCCAATAAGAATTATGGGTATTCCTGATGTTTTTGGCGAATCGGCCCGAAGCTACCAAGAGCTACTTGATAAGTATGGCTTAAATAGGCAAAATATAATTAAAGCATTTGAGAGTTTTAAAAAGTAAATTTCAAAAGAATTAAAAGGGTTGATTTTTATGAAAGTAGTGGTTACTTCAAAAATTCCTCGGGTTGGGATTGACGCCTTGGAAGATGCTGGTTTTGAGGTTGTCGGTAATCCGACAGAAAGGCTTTTTACTCCGCTGGAATTAAAAGAATTTGTTAAAGGAGCAGAGGGGATTTTATGTCTGATTTTGGACAAGATTACCCCGGAAATTATTAAGGCGGCCGGTAAGGAGTTGAAGATTATTGCCAATTATGGGGTAGGTTATGACAATATTGATCTTCAAACAGCCAAAGAAAAAGGGATTTTAGTCACCAACACTCCCAGTGAGCTTTCCGGCCAGGCTGTAGCGGAATATACCATTGCCCTCATTTTTGCTCTCGTTAAACGAATAGTGGAGGGGGATGAATTTGCTCGGCGAGGTAATTTTGGCGGTTGGAGGCCAGAAATCTTTTTGGGAGAGAACTTAGGAGATAAAACCTTAGGTCTAATTGGTTTAGGCCAGATTGGTTCCAAAGTAGCGGCTCTGGCCAAGGGTTTGGGGTGGCGGGTAGTTTACAACAAGAGAAACCGAGACTTGGAGGCGGAAAAGACGATGGGAGTAGAATATTTGAGCTTGGAGAATCTCCTGCGGGAGTCAGACATTGTTTCTTTGCATGTACCCTTGAGCAAGGAAACTGAGCACCTCATAAATAGCGAGACTTTGGAGAAGATGAAGGATAAAGCCTATTTAATTAATACCTCTCGAGGTAGGGTTGTTGATGAAAGCGCCTTAGCGGAAGCTCTTAAAAGCAATAAGCTTGCTGGGGCAGCCTTGGATGTTTATGAATATGAGCCGCAAATCAACCCCGAGCTTTGTGGCCTTCCTAATGTGATTTTATCTCCCCATATTGCTTCTTCAGTCCGAGCCGTTCGCGATGAAATGGCGATTATGGCAGCCAAGAATATAATAGAAGCCTTAAATGGCCGCCAACCAGCAAATTTAGTAAGCAAATAATGAAGGTTGATTTAAGCAGAATTACCAGGCAGGGGAAAGCTTTGTTTTTGGCTTACGACCAGGGAATGGAACATGGGCCAACAGACTTTAGTGATGAGAATATTGATCCAGCTCAAGTGCTGAAGATTGCCGACTCGGGCTATTTTACGGCCGTGATTTTACAAAAAGGAGTAGCAGAAAAATACTATTTTGGCCATAATTACAAAGTTCCTTTAATTCTCAAACTCAATGGTAAAACTAATTTACTTAAAGACCAAGACCCTTATTCTCCCCAAGTTTGCTCGGTTAAAGAGGCCCTTTCTTATGGAGCAGTGGCAGTTGGCTATACTATTTATGTTGGTAGCGAATTTGAGTCAAAAATGACCCAAGAATTCGGCCAGATTGAGCAAGAGGCTGAGGAAGCCGGCATGGCGGTGATTGCTTGGATGTATCCCCGAGGAAGGAGTATTGCCGATGAGACTGATCCTAAACTAGTCGCTTATGCGGCTCGGGTAGGTTTGGAACTGGGAGCTGATATTATTAAAGTCCGCTATACCGGCGACCTGGCCAGCTTTAAATGGGTAGTGGCAGCGGCCGGCAAGACAAAAGTAGTGGCGATGGGTGGCTCGAAAGAGCCACTACCAGCCTTTTTGGAAAGAACCAAAAATGTGATTGCTGCCGGTGGCATTGGTTTGGCAGTCGGTCGCAATATTTGGCAGGCGGAAAAACCATTGGAAGTGAGTCAAAAAATTGCTGAGGTGATTTGGGGGCGAAATGTTTGAGGTTATTAGCTTTGGCACGGCTACGCTCGATGTTTTTTTAAGGTCTCCTGAAATGGAAATTGAAGTCCAAGATGGAGAAAAAGATATTTGTGTTCGTTATGGCGCAAAGCTAGAAGTTAATGAAATATATTTTGAATCTGGAGGTGGAGGAACAAACTCAGCCGTTACTTTTGCCCGTCAAGGTTTAAAAACGGCCTGTGTGGTTCAGATGGCTGATGACTTTGCCGGCAAGAAAGTCCTCTTGGAGCTAAAGAAAGAAGGAATTGATGTTGGTTTGGCGGATATCCAAAAGGATGCCTACACTGATTATTCCAATATTTTATGGGCGCCCGATGGGGGAAGGACGATTTTAATATATCGAGGGCCAACTCGATTGGAAGTAAAAAATGTGCCTTGGAAGAAACTCAAAAGCCATTGGTTTTATATTTCCTCTCTTGAAGGCAACCTGGGGATTGTGAAAGCTTTAGCCAAAAAGTCTCCCCAAACAAAAATTGCTTGGAATCCCGGTAGTCGAGAGCTGAAGCAAAAAAAAGACCTTTTGACGCTTTTGCCCCAAATTACCCAGCTTAATGTTAATAAAGAGGAAATGGAATTACTAGTTAACCAAGGCAAGCCGGCCAAGATAAAGGACCTCTTAAGGAAGGCTCAAGGATTGCCTTGTGAGTATGTGGTGGTTACTGATGATAAAAGAGGCGCTTATCTTCGGGCAAAACAAAGTCAAACTTGGCTTCACAGCGGGATTTTTAAAGATTCTCTTCGCTTGGAAACTACTGGAGCCGGAGACAGTTTTGGTTCAGGGCTAGTAACAGGATTGATTAAAGGCTATGGTCTTGAAGATTGTCTTTACCTGGCTTCGGCCAATGCTTCTTCGGTGGTTTCCAAAGTAGGAGCCAAAAAAGGCATTTTAAAAACTGCCGGCCTTAAGAATTGGCCGAAGAAAAAACTTCTGATAGAAAAAATTTCTTGTTGACTTTAGTGGCCAAAAGAAGAGAATATGAGCTTATGGGAAAGACTAAAAAACCCAAATTTTGGCAAGATTTTAATACTAGCAAAGAACCGGATGAGAAAAAGAGAGCTAGAGTTATTCTTCTTTCTTTATTTGGCTTAAGCTTAAGCCTTGTTTTTTTAGCGACTCTTTATCGGCAGCTGCCTCAGTGGTGGAGAAAAATTAATGCTCCGGCAACAGTCGTCTCTCAGCAATTTATTTCACCAACCGCTACTCCCATGCCCGAGTTGGAAAAAGAAAAAGAGGCAGTCAAGAAGCTGATTGAACCGCTTCGGGGCAAATATGGAATTTATTATCAGGACCTGGAAAAAAACGATTATTTTGAAATCAATGGTCAAGAAGAGTTTGTGGCTGCTTCTTTGATTAAGCTACCGGTAATGCTGACTCTTTATCGAGAGGCTGAAAGAGGGAGAGTTGACCTGGATAGTGTTTATCAACTCCAAGAAGAAGATAAACGTGGGGGAGCTGGTAGTTTGCAATACAAGCCATCCGGTTACGAGATTACTTACCGGCAGATGGCCCAGCTAATGGGCAAGCAATCTGATAATACTGCTTTCCATGTTATTTCCCAACTTTTGGGAGAAGAGAAAGTTCAGACAACTATTGATGGTTTGGGGATGAAACAAACTTCTTTTACGGATAATACCACCAGTCCCAAAGATATGGGAATTTTTTTTGAAAGGCTTTACCGAGGGCGACTGGTGACTGAAAAAAACAAAGAGGAAATTCTCTCGTATTTGACCAAGACTATTTGGGAAGAGCGAATTCCAGCCGGATTACCGGAAGACACAAAAGTGGCTCATAAAATTGGTACGGAAACCAAAGTTGTCTCTGATGCGGGAATTGTTTTTGCCGAGCGCCCCTTTATTTTGGTAATTTTATCCCAAGAAGTCAATGAGATTGAGGCAGAAAAAGCCTTACCAGAGATTAGTAAAATGGTTTATGAAATGAATGAACAATAAAATGGAAAGGTTATAATGGTAGAGTAAAACCAAAATGAAGTTGCGAGCTGCCAGAAAATAAATTTTTGATCTTCTGTTTTTTTATTTGGTAAGAAGATGAGTAAAGGATTGTATTTCAAGCCCTACCCTAAACAAATACCCCCAGAACAAATCGCTTCTAGTGTTTTTGCGCTCTATGGTTTTTCAGCAATTAAGATGACTCTACTTCCGGAAGGATTGAACAGCGCTGTTTGGAAATTTGAAAACTATAAAAAGCTCATTGTTAAGATATATGGACTAGAAGAAGGACCGCTTAGGAGATTGGAGGACGAAGCTAAACTTTACTGTTATCTGGATGAGCGCGGATTTCATACGCCACTTATTATTCCTAATAGGCACAATCGGAGCATCAGTCGCATCTTATTCCAGGGAAATTATTTTTATTTTATGATTATGCGCTACGAGAGCCTGAGAATAGCTCGAGCCTCGACAATTACGCCAGAAGAGTTGAAAAAAATTGTGGCCGTAATCGCAAAGATTCATAGGATACTTTTCGAGTATCCTGGAGGGAAAAAAACAAAATCAATACGTAAACCTTTTTGCCCAGATAAAACATTTTTTGAGACATTAATAAATACATCATACATCAAGAGATTCTCAAAGGAAGAGATTGAGGAATTCCACTTAATTAGTTTGCAGATGGAGAATTATATAAAATCGTTTCCTTCTTTTAATCGCTCGACTAAATCTTTAATTCATGCAGATTTATCCTTGGAACACTGTCAATTTTTACCTGACGGAGACATATATCTTTTTGATTTTTGTAATCGTCACTGGGGACCAGTTGCTTTAGACATTGGAATTTTTCTGATAAGACTTTTTCAAACAGATAATATCCCCTTGCAAAGATGGGAGGCTCTAAAAAAGCTGACTCTTAAAACATATCAAGAATTTTTACCTTTAAATAAAAATGATCGGAGGTCAATTGAGAAAATAATGATTCGAGAGCTCTTGAAAGAGTGTAAAGGATTAACCGAATTCACGAATGCTAGCCCAAGCAGGAATGTTGATAGCTGGATTAAGAAGAGCCTTGAGCTTGGAGAATATATTCTCAATTGTTAGGAAAGCTAGAAAAGAAGCGTCTTTTCAATCTTGGCAATACCTTTGGCACCGAGAGCGTTTTTTAATCTCTGTTTGTATTTCTGATAGAGCTTTGCCAGATCTTTTTTATGCTCATTTATATTATTTTCTCTTCCAAGAACCCTGCTAGTGTTATTTTTATGGAGACGGTGTAAATACAAAGGGCCTGGTAAATAGACGGGGACATTTCCATTTAAGGCAAAACGAATAAAAAGATCGAGATCTTCGGCAATTCTGATCGATTCGTCGAATGCGCCAACTTCGAGAAGTGTTTTTCGAAGAAAAAAACAGTTTCCTTGGAAAAAATGTTCTCCACAAAACATTGAGATAAGGACTTCGGCAGGAGTAGAAAAGTAACTGCCGTAGTAATCTTGGCCAGGAAGATAAGATAAGTTTTCGTTTGCTCTCAAAAAGTCCCCATAAACCCAGTCAGCCTGGGTTTTGGTGGCAAACCGAAACAAGTGATTTAATGAGTTTTGGAACAGGACATCGTCGGCATCAAGGCAAAACAAATAATCAGCCTGAGTATTTTTGACGGCAAAGTTTCTGGCAAAGGAACCACCTTTGTTTTGGTCAAGACGAAATGTTTTTAGGCTCGGCAGACGGGTTTTTTGGATTATTTCCCAAGAATTGTCAGTTGAACCGTCGTCAACCACGATATGCTCAACAGTAAAGCCGTTGACAACAGAAAGGGCGACGGACTGGAAGCAGTCTTTGATAAATTTTTCTCCATTGTAGACAGGAGTAATAACGGCAATTTTTTTCATAGACAAATTAAGTTTTTTCTTAGCTATTATAAACAAGAGCCTTGTCTCTTGCAAAGTAATGCTGCCTTATTTAGTATAATACTTATTAAATGAGAGTAGGACAAAATGATAAACATTGATCAAGTTGACTGGGGAGAGCTAAAAGTGAGCGGTAAGGAATACAGCCAGGTATTAGTGGTGGGAAATCAGGTAATTGAAAGACAAGAAGAAAAGCTTCGTCGCCTTTTTGGCACTACTCATAAAATGGGGGGTTGGGAAATGGAAGAACTTTTATCTAGCAAGCCGGAGATTATTATTATTGGTAATGGCTTTGATGGAGTACTGGAAGTAAGTAAAAAGCTAAGAGCAGAAAGTGAAAAATTAGGAATAGAATTGAAAGTTCTAAAAACTCCAGCGGCAGTGGGAGAGTTTAACCAACTGGTTGGAAAAGGCAAGCGCGTTAATGCCTTAATCCACACCACTTGCTAATTTTTCTTCAACCTCAAAATTGGGAGAGAGTAGGGATAAAAGTAGTTAGTCTCTTTTGTGCTTGTCTTTTAGTTTTTCCAATTTTTCCCGCAGGTCAAAAAGAAAAGAGGGATAAGTTTCTTTTTCCTCTTGTCTAATTTCAAATAACTGTGGATTGCAAGCCAGTTTTGGCTCGGTGCCCTGGAGGAAATATTCTTTTTTAACTGAAGGACAGCCAAGACAAGTAAGAGTACCTGTTGGTTGACAGATTTCTACTTCGACTATTTCTTCTGGCTGATTAAAAGTTTCCTTTGGTTTGTTTTCTAAAAGCTGGTCCATGATTTTTCTCCAAATCGGTGAGGCACCGGTGACTCCCGAGGCCACATAACTCATTGAAGAGCTATCGTTGTTGCCAACCCAGGTAGCGACTAAAAAAGAAGGAGTATAGCCAATCGTCCAATTGTCGCGCATGTTTTGGGTCGTGCCGGTTTTGACGGCCACTTGACGATTAGGAATATAAAGAAGGGAGTTGGGGCCAAAAGCAGGGGTGCGAGCACTGTTATCTGAAAGAATATAGGTAAGAAGAAAAGCTACTCCCGGATTTAAAACCGGAGTTTCTTTGCCTTGGGAATGCCGCTCTAAAATTTTGCCCTTACTGTCTTTAACTTCGAGTATAGGGTTTAAATCTACCCGGATGCCGTTGTTGGCCAAAACGCCGTAAACCACTGCCATATCAGTCATTTTAACTTCACCGCTGCCCAAGGTAAGAGACAAACCAAAGCGTGACTGGTCTTCCCAAGTGGTGATCCCCATTTCTTGGCCTCTTTGGACCATTTTTTTGACGCCAAAAGAAGCAAGAACTTTAACGGCGGGAACATTGTAAGAAGAGCCCAAGGCCACTCTTAGAGGAATCGGCCCATGAAATTGATTGTCATAATTTTGGGGCGAGTAGGGCGGTTGGCCCGGAACTTGATAAGTAATGGCTGAATCATCAATAATGGTGGCTGTCGTAAAACCGTTTTCTAAGGCAATCGAATAATTAACTGGTTTGATCGAAGAACCGGGCTGGCGAGCTGAGGTAGTGACATTAACATTGCCATCAATGTCTTGGGCAAAATAGTCCTTAGAACCAACCATGGCCAGAACCTCACCGGTTTTGGGGTTAGTAACCAAAGCGGCGCCGTTGCTAATACGCAAGTTGCCCAATTTTTTGACTTCTTCTTGGACTGTTGCTTGGGCAATTTCCTGAATTTCCAAATCCAAACTGGTGGTTACTTCCAATCCACCTTCAGCAACCATTTTTTCGCCATACTTTTGGACCAGCAAGTCCTTAACATACATCACAAAATGAGGAGCAAGAATTTCAATTCTTTGGGGAGCAAGAATAATTTCCTCCTTGAGAGTTTCTTCTCGTTGGGCTTCAGTAAGATAGCCGTCTTCAACCATTCGGCGCAAGACAGTTGCTTGTCGCTCTTTGGCTGAATAGGGATTATGGCCAAAAGGAGAAAATTTGGTGGGTGAAGCCGGCAATCCAGCCAAAAGACTAGCTTCGGCAAGGTTTAATTCCTTGGCATGTTTACCAAAATATTTTTGGGCGGCTTCTTCAATTCCATAAGCTGAGCCGCCATAGCCGACTTCATTAAGATACATTTCCAAAATTTTGTCTTTGGCATACATTTTTTCTACCAAAAGTGCCAAAATCGCTTCTTTTATTTTCCGTCGCCAAGTTTTTTCCGAGCTTAGAAGAGCATTTTTAATTAGTTGTTGGGTAATGGTGGAACCGCCGCTTTTTTTGCCCTGAAAAAGGTTTTGATAAGCAGCTCTGATAATGCCAGGGAAAGAAAGTCCAGGATGACGGTAAAAATCTTTATCTTCAATGGCAATTGTCGCCTGGATTAGATAAGTGGGCAGTTGGTCTAAAGAAACCGGGGTGCGGTTTTTACCCCGATAAACTTTATAGAGCAACTGACCATCGTGGTCATAGATTTTGGTCGTCAGACTTTGCTCTCGTTTACTGAGTTTTTGCGGAGAAGGCAAGTCTTTGAAAATCAGGTAGGAACCGTAAGAAAAAATTAACAAAGAAAAGAAAGCTCCCAAAAGCAACCCACTTAAGCGCCAGGGAATTTTCGGAAACGAGATTTTAGGAAAAGAAAGCCGAGGCAATGAAATTCGAGGGATTTTTAATTTGGGGATTGGCGGCAGCTGAAAAGAGGGCAGGCGAGCCAAGAGAGCAAAAAGCTTGAGCAATTGTCGGGGCAAAGAACTGAGGATAATTAGGCCCAAGCCAGCCAAAAGCAAAAGACGAAAAATCGGTTTGCCGATGCTAGTGAAAAAAGAAGCAATATAGTTGTCCCTACCTGTCCTCTTCATAGCCTTATTTTACACGCAAAAAAGGAAAATTTGAAGACATCAAAAAGATATTTACTATCTCTTATTGGCTCAAAAGCAAGTAAACTACTGCCTTAGGTCCTGGGGATTAAAAATTGCCGAAGCACTGGCCAAAGGACAGTCTAGGCAAAAAATTGAACCACTAAAGTCAGTCAAGGCTGGATGTTCTTGAATTTCCATTTCTTCTGGGGGAAGATTTTGGCCGGGCTGAATCGGCTGACCATTAGTTTTATTAATATGAATTTGCTTTTTGAGTGATTCAGTCTCTGTAGGTAGGGTGTCTTTAAGGAAATATTCAAAGCGAGTTGGGCATCCTGAATCTCCGGGTAAAAGCCCGCTCAGACTGCAAATTGAAGTGCCGACAACTCCTTCGGGTTTGACCGGCCACTCCTGGAAAACTTTACCTTTCTCTTCATCTTGCTTTTCCAAGATAAAACGCATAGTTTTATTCCAAATGGGCGAAGCGCCAGTGATTCCCGAGGCAACATAGCTCATTGAGGAACTGTCATTGTTACCGACCCAGGTAGCGACCAAAAAAGAGGGGGTATAGCCAATGGTCCAGTTGTCCTTTTTTTCATTGGTCGTGCCGGTTTTAACAGAAACTTCAGGATGGTTTCTGACGACCAGGTAAGAGGAGGGGCCGAACATTGGTTGGCGGGCATTATTGTCAAGAAGGATATGGGAAACCAAATAGCAAGTTTCCGGAGAAAGGACTGGCTCTTCTTCTTTGAATTTATGTTCTTCTAAGACCTTGCCATTGCTATCTTCAACTTTTTGAACGGCAAAAAGCTCTTGTTTACGACCCTGGTTGGCTAAAGCCCCAAAAGCAGTTGCCATGTCAGTCATTTTGACTTCGCCGCCGCCCAAAGTTAAAGAAAGACCATAGTTTTGCGGTTCTTTAAAAGTGGTAATTCCTAGGCTTGAGGCAGTCTCCATAAAATTCTCAAGGCCGTTTAGGGCCAGGACTTTAACTGCTGGCACATTGTAAGAGTTGCCCAGAGTAAAGCGGACTTGAGCGGCACCATGGAATTGATTATCGTAATTGTCCGGACAATACAATTTTTGTCCGGGGACAGAAAAACAAGTAGGCATATCCAAAACCAGGCTAGCTGGGGTTAGTAATTTTCTTTCAAAAGCCAGAGCATAATTTATGGGTTTGATAGAAGAGCCAGGCTGGCGAAGCGAAGTAGTGACATTGAAGTTGCCGTCAATATCTTGGGCAAAATAGTCCTTAGAACCAACCATGGCCAGAATTTCGCCAGTCTTGGGATTAGTAACTACCACTGCTCCATTGGAAACTTTTTCTCGCTTTAGTTTAGCCACTTCAGTGGCAACTGTGGCCTGAGCAAATTCTTGGATATCCCAATCTAAAGTAGTAAAAACTTTAAGGCCTCCTTGATCAACTAACTTTTGTCCGTATTTTTCCACCAGTTGCTCTTTAACATACATGACAAAATGGGGTGCCTTGATACCATGCCCGTGCTCACCAAAAACCAGCTCTTGCTCTCGGGCTTTTTTGGCCTCTTCTTGGCTGATAAATTGATTTTTAACCATTTCTTCCAAAACATACTCTTGCCTTTTTTTGGCAATTTCCGGATGGGCGCCAAAAGGAGAATAGCGGGTAGGCGAAGCCGGCAGTCCGGCTAAAAGACTGGCTTCGGCCAAAGTGAGCTTATCAGGGGGTTTGCCAAAGTACATTTGTGAAGCCGCGGCAATTCCGTAAGCAGTGCCGCCATAAGGGGTTTGGTTGAGATACATCTCCAAAATTTTGTCTTTGGAATAAATTGTTTCCACCACGATAGTTAAAAGTGCTTCGCGTATTTTTCTTCTTATGGTTCTTTCTTGATTAAGGAGAGCATTTTTAACTAATTGCTGGGTAATGGTGGAACCGCCTTGGAGTTTGCGGTGGAAAAGAGTATTAAAACCGGCTCTTAAGATGCCTCTTAGGGCAAAACCAGCATGTTTGTAAAAATCTTTATCCTCGCTGGCAATGGTCGCCCACTTAACATAATCAGGCAAATCAGAAAGTTTCACCGGGGTGCGGTTTTTCTCAACATAGATACTGTAAAGCAATTGACCGTTGCGATCCAAGATTTTGGTAGAGGCCGGAAAAGAACTGGGAGAACCAAGTTTAGTAGGGGAAGGGAGGTCTTTAAGGATAAGGAAATAGAAAGCCAGAAAGCCGAAACCCAAGGTAAAAATTAAAAACCTGAGTTTCTGGCTACTCAACTTTGGCTTCCAAAAGCTTCGCTTGGTTCTTTTTCTTGAAGCCGTTCTTCTTTTTCTGGGCATGAGGAGATTATATCAAAACTAGTGATATAATTATTCTATGAGGAATTCAGAGGCTGAGGGTTTTAAAGCCAAGGCGATTGGTTTTCTTCTCATGCTGGTAATTGGTTTTGCTGCCTTTTCTGTTTTTGGGGTGATTATTTTAATTCTTCTAATTGTCTTGGGGGTTTTGCCCAATATTTAATTTTCCAAGTTTGACTTTGGCTCGCCCCACTAAAGGGGCTTTTTTAGTATAATAAGGCAAAGTAGATATGAATAAGATAAAAGAAGAGAAATACAATCCCCAGGCAATTGAGCCCAAATGGGTGAAACGTTGGGGGGAAGCAGGGATTTATCAAGCAAAAGATTTTTCTCCAAAGCCGAAAAAGTATGTTTTAGTGGAATTCCCTTATCCTTCTGGACTGGGTCTTCATGTTGGTCATGCTTTTAGTTTTACTGGAAGTGATGTTTTGGCTCGATATTACCGAATGAACGGCTTAAATGTGCTTTTCCCCATGGGTTGGGATGCTTTTGGCCTGCCAACGGAAAACTACGCTATTAGTGCCAAACGCAAACCTCAAGAGATAACCAAAGAAAACACGGACTATTTCAAAAAACAAATGGAGCGGATGGGGCTTTCTTTTGATTGGGAGAGAGAAGTCGATACCACTGACCCAGCTTACTATCGCTGGACCCAGTGGATTTTTATTAAGCTTTATGAAAAAGGCTTGGCCTATAAAGAGGAGATGCCAATAAATTGGTGTCCTAGTTGTTTGATTGGACTAGCCAATGAAGAGGTTATCAACGGCAAGTGTGAACGTTGCGGAGCAGTAGTCACTCGACGCAACTTGGACCAGTGGATAGTGAAAATTACTGATTATGCTGACCGCTTGCTTGAGGGGCTTAAAAAGATTGATTTTGTTGAGAAAGTGAGAGCCGCTCAAACTAACTGGATTGGCCGCTCCGAAGGGGCAGAGATCGATTTTCCCATTAAGGACTCAGATTTAATCAGAGTTTTTACTACCCGGCCTGATACTTTGTACGGGGCGACTTTTATGGTCTTGGCACCAGAGTTGAACTTGGCTGACAAGCTCACTATTCCCGAGCAGAAAAAAGCAGTTGATCAGTATCGAAGTCAGGCGCGTAAAAAATCAGAACTGGAGAGGACTGAGCTGGCTAAAGAAAAAAGCGGCGTTTTTACTGGCAGTTTTGCGATTAATCCTACCACTGGTAAAGAAATTCCCATTTGGATTGCCGATTTTGTTTTGGCTTCTTATGGAACAGGGGCAATTATGGCAGTTCCGGCTCATGACCAGCGAGACTTTGCTTTTGCCCAAAAATACGCTCTGCCGATTGTTCCCGTGATTCAGCCCGAAAAGGGTTGGGATTTTGAAAAAGAAGCTTATACAGAGGTTGACCGAGGAACAACGATTAACTCTGAGGCCTGGAATGGATTAACACCTACCAAGGCAATTAAGCAAGCGATTGCCTGGCTGGAAAACAAGGGAGTAGGCAAGAAAGCAGTCAGCTACCATTTGCGTGATTGGATTTTTTCTCGGCAGCATTATTGGGGGGAGCCAATTCCGATGGTCTATTGTGAGCAGTGTGGTTGGCAGCCGGTGCCCGAAGAGCAGCTTCCAGTTGAGTTGCCGCCAGTCGAGCACTACCAACCGACTAAAACTGGAGAATCTCCTTTAGCAGCCATTGAAGAGTGGGTAAAAACCAGTTGCCCTCAATGTGATGAACCGGCCAGAAGAGAGACTGATACGATGCCTAACTGGGCGGGCAGTGACTGGTACTTTTTAAGGTATTTGGATCCGGGAAATGATAAAGAGTTAGTGGCAATGGACAAGGCCAAATATTGGTTACCAGTTGATGTCTATATTGGTGGGGATGAGCACAATACTTTGCATCTGCTTTACTCCCGTTTTGTTTACCAATTTTTGTGGGATATTGGGGCAGTTCCCCAGGAATCTCCAGAACCGTATTATAAGCGAGTTTCTCATGGGGTGATTTTAGGGCCTGATGGTCAGCGGATGAGCAAATCCCGGGGAAATGTGATTAATCCTGATGAGATGTGGCAGGTTTTTGGGGCTGATGCTCTGCGGACTTATCTTATGTTTATGGGCCCTTTTGAAGCGACTTTGGTTTGGAATCAAGAAAGTATGGAAGGAACTTATCGGTTCTTGCGCCGGGTTTGGAATTTGTTTATGAGCAAAGTTTCTCAGTCAGAAACCAAGACAGCTCTAAAAAGAAAATTACACCAGACCATAAAAAAAGTGGGGGAGGATGTTATCGAGTTTCGCTTTAATACTGCGATTGCGGCAATGATGGAGTTTAGCCACAGTTGGCAAGCCCAAGGAGAGCTTTCGAGCAAAGAAGCGGCTTTGTTTTTACAAATTTTAGCTCCGTTCGCGCCTTTTTTGAGTGAAGAGCTTTGGAACAGGCTAGGAAATCCTTTTTCAATCCATACCTCGACCTGGCCAGAATATGATCCAAAATTAGTCATCGAAAAAGTGGTCAAGCTGGTAGTTCAGATAAACGGACGGCTTCGGGGAGTTTTATCGCTTTCCTTTGAGACAGCTCAAGATCAAGAAGCAGTAGAAAAAGCAGCCAAAGCCGACAAAAGGGTTCAGAAATACCTTGAAGCCAAAAAAATCAAAAGGGTAGTTTTTGTCCCGGGCAAGTTAATTAACTTCGTTGTTTAAACTTCATTTTGCTATTTGACAATCCCTCTTGGCACTATAGTATAATGCTTTTTACCCAATGTTTAAAAAACTTTTTTCGCTTTCAGCGGTTTTAGTTTTTGCTTTTAGCATTCTGTTTTTTTCCCTTGAAAAAGCGACTGTCGGTGCTAGTCCCGGTTTAGCCGCGGCTAGCGTAAAATTTTCTGTTTCTCCAGAGTCGGAAGCAACAATCTCCGCCACTCCAACTCCCCAGCCAGAGTATTTTTTGCCTTATCCGGGAATTTTGCCGGATAATCCTTTATATAAACTAAAGATGGTCAGGGATCGAATCAGGCTTTGGTTAACTTTTGATCCCACCGCGAAGACCGATTTGCTTTTGCATTATGCTGACAAGAGAATCGGAGCCGGCAAAGCCCTAATTGAGGGCAATCAAGCCGCTTTAGGGGTAGCTACTTTAACCAAGGGAGAGAAGTATTTGGAAAGAGCGATGGTGCAAGTGCAAAAGACCAAAGAAAAAGGAAGAGATATCAGTCCTTTGGTAGAGAAAATGCAAAAAGCTTGTCTGGGTCACCAGCAAATTTTAACTGACTTAAGAGAAAAGACGAATGGAGAAGGGAAAGCAGTTTTAGACGAACTTCTGGGCTTTTTAGAAATTCTCCAAGATAAGGCCAAAGAACTCTAAACTTTTGAAAAATTGATGAAAAATTTGTTTCAATTGTAATTTGCTTTAATTTTTGTTTTTGCCACTTAACTCTTCTTTTTTAGCTAAAAATCGGTTTAATTCACCACTCCTGACCCATTTTGATATATAAATTGCCTGTTGACAAACCTTATGGGCAATAGGCAATAATATCTTCACTATTCCAACAGAGTTGAAATTTTTAGTCCCAGACTAATTTGGTAAAGCAGCAATTGTGTCTGCCCCTCAATTGTTGCCAAGGGCCGATTGACTTCGTCTGTCGGACACTGCCGGTTATTAATTACTTGAAAGTTGAAATGATTGATGCGACTGATTTTGCTTTAGCAATAAAAAATGGGAACGGGAACTTTTTTCCTTTTCAGGAGAAGGTTCGTCGGGAGACTATTGCTATTACTCTAGACGAAACAGAAGCAGTCACTAATCTTGAGGGGGCCAAGAGTGATGCCAATATGCCTAATTCTCCTGAAGCAACGAATTTTGTTTTAGCGGAACATATTAAAAGAGAATATGCTCTCGAGCGGATTTTTTCCAAAGATGTTTCCCTGGCTCATCGGGAAGGCGATATTCACTTGCATAAGCTGGGAATGGTTGATCGCCCCTACTGTTCAGGACAGTCGCCGGAGTATGTCAAAAAGTTTGGCCTTGATCGTTATTCTTCTTTTGCGGCAGCCGGTTTGGCGAGACATGGCGATGTTTTTCTGGAGCATCTTTGGAAAATGACGGTCGCCCTAAGGGCAAGGTTTTCTGGAGCGATTGGCTGGGATGCGCTAAATATCTTTATTGCCCCATATCTTAGCGGTTTTTCTGATGAGCAGATTTATCAGTTGGCCCAGGCCTTTGTTTATCTTTTTAATCAAACGACTGCTCCTATTGGTGCACAACCTGTCTTTTCTGATATTAATCTTTATTGGGAAATTCCTGCCCATTTTGCCAATGTTCCTGCAGTTGGAGCTGGTGGGCAGTATACCGGTAAAAAATATAGGGACTATGAAAAAGAAGCTCAAACCTTTGTTTGGCAGCTTTTTAATATTTACAAGGAGGGAGATGGGGCCGGGCGACCCTTTTTCTGGCCCAAGCCGAACCTGCATATTACAGAAAAGTTTTGGAAGACGCCTGGTCACGAGGAGTTTTTAGAACATGTATCGGAAGTAGCAGCCAAAATGGGTAATCCATATTTTATCTTTGATCGGGGTGAGACAACAAAAATTTCCGAGTGCTGCCGGGTCTCTTTTGAGCTTTCTCAGAGTGATTTGGAGGATGCCAAAAAGCCTTGGCGGATGCGCTATAATGCCGCTCCCTACATTACTCCAAACTTGCCTCGGATGGCTTACCGTTCAAAAAAAAACCAAGAGAAATTCTTTGAGCTTCTAAAACAACAGATGCGTCTAATTTTTAAGGCCCATAGACAAAAGCATCAGTATCTTAAAAGTTTAATGGCTAAAGGGGAAAATGGGCCTTTGGCGATGTTAGCGGTAATTCAGCCAGGTGAGAAAGAAGCCTTTTTACGCCTTTCAAAAACTGCCTTTTTGGTTGGGGTTTTGGCGGTAGATGATGTGGTTAAGTATTTTTTAGGTCAGCGAATGCATGAGGGTGATGGAGCGCTTAAGTTTGGATTAAAAATTGTTGCTTTTATGAAAAATATTTGCTTGCAGGAATCAGAAAAAACAGGTCTTAAGTTTATTTTGGAACAAGATCCGGCAGAAGCGGTTTGTTATCGTTTTGCCCGAATGGATTTGGATAAGTTTCCGGGTCAGGCCTCCGGAATTGTCCACGGCGACAAAAAGCGGGAGACGGTCTATTACACCAACTCAACTCACCTTGAATATTCGGCTGAAATCGACCCCTTGGAGCGGATAGAAAAAGAAGGTCGTTTTCATCCGATGATTGAGGGTGGAAATATTACCCATGTCTGGCTGGGAGAGAGCCAGCCTTCAGGAAAGTCTATTGCCAACTTGGTTGAAAAAACCTTTTTTAATACCGCTAACAACCAAGTTGCTTTTTCACCGGAATTTACTGTCTGTCTTTCCTGTAAAAAGACATCCCGCGGCTTAAGAAAAAGTTGCCCTTATTGCAAAAGCAGCAAAGTTGATGGCATTACTCGGATTACTGGTTATTATACTTTTACTAGCGGTTGGAACAAAGGGAAAAAGGGCGAACTGAAAGACAGGTTTAAGAATAAAATAAAATAAGCTTTGTAGTCAGGGAAAAAGATGGTTCACAAAAAAACAATTCGTAAAAGAAGAGATGAAGTTTTGGATCGCGCTATTGGCGTTGAGCGTTCTGATGAAACGCTGCAGATCTGGGACAGGAATGCCATTACCAAATCCTTAAAAAAGGAGTTGGGGAGCAAAAATGGGTTTTTGGAGGAAGTGGCCGAGGTAGTGGAAAAACAAATCTTTAGGATGGAGTTGTCCAAAGTAACTTCACATCTGGTTCGGGAGCTGGTTTGTGTCGAGCTTCTGCGCCGAGGCAGAGAGGATCTTTACCAGAAGTATCGCCGACTTGGTATTCCCCTTTATGTTTTAAATAATATCATCCTTGCTCATAACGAGGCGGTTTCCTCCAATAATCCCCATACTCCGGAGACCACCAATATGACGATTGCCGGCTCAATGAAAAAGGATTATGCGCTTTCGGAAATCTATTCCAAGGAAATTACCCAGTCGCACTTGAAAGGTGATATCCATCTTCATAAGCTCGATTTTCCTGATCGGCCTTATTGCTGTGGCAACTCTTTGGAATATATTAAAAAATACGGTCTTAACGCCGCCACTTCCCTGGCTCTTACCAAACCGGCTAAGCACGCCGAAGTTTTAATTCTTCATATGATTAAGTTTTCCGGCATGCTTCAGATTCACTTTTCGGGGGCAATTGGTTGGGAAGCAGTCAATATCTTCTTGGCCCCTTACTTGGTCGGCATGTCCGATAAAGAACTTTATGATATTGCCCAAATGCTGGTTTATGAGTTTAATAACCAAAACGTGGCCAAAGGCGGGCAGGCAGTTTTCTCGGATATTAACCTTTATTGGGAAGTTCCAGACCATTATCGAGACACTCCAGCTATTGGTCCGGGTGGAGTTTTTACGGGTAAAACCTATGCGGATTATGAAAAAGAAGCCCAGCGGTTTTTAACTCAACTGATGCGAGTTTATCTTAAAGGGGATGATGGGGGTAGCCGACCCTTTTTCTGGCCCAAGCCAGACTTTCATATGACCGAGCGATTCTGGCAGACTCCGGGACATAAAGAGTTTTTAGAATTGGCTTGCGAAGTGGCCGCGAAAATGGGTAATACTGAATTTTTCTTTGATCGCGGTCAAGTGACGAGAATTTCTCAGTGTTGCCGGCTCTCTTTTAAGCTGGACAAGCAAGATTTGGCGGAAACAGAAAAGCCGTGGTTAATGAGGCATTCGGCCACTTCTTGGGTGACAGTTAACTTGCCCCGAATTGCCTATGAAGCAAAACATGACGAAAAGAAACTTTTTAAGTTGCTCAAAAAAAGAATGGATTTGGCTGCCAAAGCCCACCTTCAGAAAAGGCGCTTTATTAAAAGGCTTCTGAATTTGGGTTTATCAGGGCCATTGGCAGCCCTCTGTACCCGTCAGCCGGATGATCCTTATCCTTATTACCGCTTTGATCGTTCGGTAGAGCTAACTACTATTTATGGTGTTAATGAGATGGTCAAATATCATCTTGGCAAAGAGCTTCATGAGAGCGATGAGGCGCTTAAATTTGGCTTAAAAGTGGTCGCTTTTATGAATCGCCATGCCCAGGAGCAGTCAAAGAAGTTGGCAATCCGGATTTGCACTGAACAAACTCCGGCAGAAGGAACCTCCTATCGTTTGGCAAAACTGGACTTACAATGGTTTCCCCAGGAGGCAGGAAAGGTGGTAATGGGCAATCATAAGACTGGTTCTGTTTACTATACAAATTCTTCCCAGCTTAACAATTCAGTTGAAATTGACCCCTTTGAGAGAATCTATAAAGAAGGGATGTTTCATCCGATGATTGACGCCGGAGCGATGACCCATATCTGGCTTGGGGAGCAAAAGCCTTCAGCCGCTTCGATTGCCAATTTTGTCAAAAAGACTTTTTACGAAACCCAGTGCGAGCTGGTCGCTTTTTCGCCAGAATTTACTTTGTGCAATGATTGCCGGGCGACTACTAGGGGATTAAAAGAAAGATGCGGTGCTTGCCGGTCAAAGAATGTTGACCATATGACCAGAGTTTCCGGTTTTTATTCCCTCACCTCTCGCTGGAATAAAGGCAAGATGCAAGAACTAAAAGATAGGTATAGAAATGAAAGGAAATTTGTATGATTTTAAAGCTCTTTACTCAGCCTGATTGTGGCAAATGCCCCAGCGCCAAGCAAGTTGTCGTCAAACTCAAAACTCAAAACTCAAAACTCAAAATTGAAGAATTTGATGTCACGACGGTTGACGGTATGGCGGAGGCGAGTTTCTATACGGTGATGGCAACACCAACCATCTTACTTTGTGACAACACTGGCAAAATCCTTAAAGATTGGCGTGGGCAAATTCCCGCTTTAACTGAGCTAAAACGAGCAACTGCCTGAAAATGGCCCTTGATCCCAGCAAAAACATTGAAATCCATGTGGCCGGAATTTGTTTTCGTAAAGGCAAAACAGGTTTGGAAATTTTTGTCTTTAAGAGATCTTTGCTAAGAAGACTTTACCCCGGGTGTTGGGAATGTGGTGGAGGCCAAGTTCGTCCAGGAGAGAGTTTAAGGGCGGCGGTAGTCAGAGAAATGAAGGAAGAAGCGGGTTTGGAAGTAAAACCGTTGATGATTTTTGAAGATTACACTATTGTTGCTCCAATGTTGTCCCAAAAGTTGATTCCTGGCGTTAAGTTTATTTGCAGAGTAAAAGGGAAAAGTAAAATTAATCTTCAAGAAGGCCATATCCAGTATTTCTGGATTTCTCCGAAAGATTTAGAAAAAAGAAAGCTGAAGTTTATTCCTGGAATAGAAAATGATATAAAAAGGGCATTGGATTTAGTAAGTAAGCTAAACTTAATCAAATAATGCAAATTGCCGGATATTTAAAAACTTCTTTGATTGAATGGCCGGGAAAGATTGCTTCGGTTGTATTTACTCCGGGCTGCAATTTCCGTTGCCCTTTTTGCCATAACCCTGACTTGGTTGACCCTAGAAAACTAAAAAAAACTAAAGCTTTAAAAGAAGATGAAGTTTTTAAAGATTTATGTTCTCGGAAAAAATGGATTGATGCCTTGGTGATTACCGGAGGTGAGCCGACCTTACAAAAGGACTTGGCGAAATTTCTTAAGAAAATAAAAAAAGCGGGCTTTTTAACCATGATTCAGACTAATGGGACGAGACCGGAAACCCTGAAAGAAGTGCTTGCCACGCGAAGCCCGAGAGGGCGAAGTGTGGATTATTTTTGCCTGGATCTTAAGGGCGATTTAGAAAATTATGAGAAATACACTGATGTCAAATGTCAAATGTCAAATGTCAAAAGGAGCCTTGAAGAGATTGTAAAAAGCGGGGTGGAGTATGAATTTAGAACGACAGTTGTGCCGGGGTTGCATGATTTAGATAATCTGAAAAAATTGGCGGAAGAACTGGAAGAAATTTTTAGAAGTTTAAAACTTGAGATTAGAGATTGTCGCTGGTTTTTACAGCAATTTTCGCAAATGAATTGCCTTGATAAAAAATATTTAAAGCTTAGTCCTTATTCAAAAAAAGAATTAGAGGCTTTCAGGCAAGAGCTGCAAAAAATCATCCCCAATATCTTTTTAAGAGGAGTGTAGGCGACTTCCTGTTTGGTACTGGTGATACTTTTTATTCTTTTTGGTATATAATTAACACATGCCTGCTCGATCGGAAAAAGAAGACATTGAGTTTCTTCAAGAGAAAGTTCCGCTAGTAGTTAAGGAAGAAGAGCCTAAGCTCGATAAAGAAGTTGAGAAATATTTTGAGAAAGTTGAGGAAGAGCAGTATCTTTCCCAGCCGGTTACTGATGATGCTGGACAAGTTCTAGTTTCACCAGCTGCGCCCCAAAAGCCGCAAATTGTTCTGCCCGTAACCCAAGTTACTTATAATTTAGGGTTAACCAAAAAAGTCTCTGATTCTTTACGCTGGCTGTCGGAATGGTGTCGGCGATTGCTTAAAATTTTTGGTTCAAGAGCCATTTTTAGAGAGGAAAAAGTAAGACGATGAGCTCCGATGTTATTTTTGACTTGATTGCTAACTTTCCTTTAATTTTGGGCTTACTTTTTGCTACTGTTGCTTTGGCTTTCTTGAGCCTTATCTTGGCCCAAATTCTAGTGGTTTTTTGGCGGAGTCGCCATCGGGAAGAGCGCTCGTTAAAGTATGTTTTGTTGCAAGTAGCCGTGCCTCGAGACAACGAAGTCAAAATTGATGCGGCCGAGCAAATGATTTCTGCTTTTTCTTCAATCTACAAAGGAGGAAAATTGTCTTTTTTGCGACTCCAGGAACATATTTCTTTTGAGATTGTTGGTCTGCCCGAAGACATTCGCTTTTATATCTCCGCCCCTCAGCATTTACAGGACATGGTGGAGCGGCAAATTCATGGCGCTTATTCGGGGGCGGATATTAAAGAAGTTAATGAATACAATATTTTTTCCGAAAAGGGCAAAGTCGCTTATGCGGAGTTGCAGTTCCGCTCTTCTGCATATATGCCGATAAAGGTTTACAAAGATTTACCGACTGATCCTCTGGCGGCGATTACCTCGGCTTTAGCCAAAATGAAAGAAGGAGAAGGAGCGGCCATTCAGGTTTTGATTTCTCCGGCCGGCAGTGACTGGAGTAAAATCGGTCGCCGATACCTGGCTAAAACCAAGAAAGCTGAATCTGACCCAGAAAAAGCCAGTTATAAAACAGATCCCAAACAAATGGAAGCGATTGAAAATAAATGCTCCAAGCCCGGATTTGAAACTTGTATTCGGATGGTAGTCTCTTCTTATGATGAGGCTTCGGCTAAGGCTCATTTGCAGAACCTCAAGACTGCTTTTGAGCAGTTAAGCGCTGATCAAAACGGCTTTAAGGGCCGCAAAATTCGACTAAAGCAACTTTTTATGAGCGAGTTTATTTATCGTTATCAGCCTTTGTTTTACTGGGGGCGTAATAAAATTGTTTTAAGCTCCGAAGAGTTGGCAAGTATTTTCCATTTTCCTAACAAAACCGTGGAGACACCCCATATTTTCTGGCTGAATGCCAAGCGAGCCCCGGCTCCTCAGCAGATTCCTCATCAGGGTCTTTACTTGGGCAAAAGTCTTTTTCGGGGGACCGAGATTCCGGTTTATATGAAGGAAACAGATCGAATGCGGCATACCTATATAGTGGGCGCCACTGGTACTGGCAAGTCCCAGCTGCTTTTAAAGCTAATGTATCAGGATTTGCGCGCGGGAAGAGGCTTTTGTTTTATTGATCCTCATGACACTTTTGAGCAAGTAATGCAAGTGATTCCGCCGGAGCGGGCCGAGGATGTGATTTACTTTTGCCCGGCTGATGTTGAGCGGCCAATGGGGCTTAATTTGCTGGAAGCGGAAACCGAAGACCAAAAGCATTTTATTACCACGGCGATTATTAACCTGATGTACAAGCTTTTTGACCCTTACAAAACCGGGATTGTCGGGCCCCGGTTTGAACATGCAATTAGAAATGCAATGCTGACAGTAATGAGTGAGCCGGGCACGACTTTTGTGGAAGTAGTTCGTTGTTTAACTGATCCACGTTATGTTCAGGAAATATTACCTAAAGTTCAGGATCCGATGGTGAGGCGCTACTGGACAGACCAGATTGCCCAAACGAGCGACTTTCATAAATCCGAAACTCTGGACTATATTGTTTCCAAGTTCGGTCGCTTTGTGACTAATAAAATGATGAGAAACATTATTGGCCAATCTAAAAGCGCTTTTGATTTTAGAAAAGTAATGGATGAAGGTAAGATTTTGATTATTAATTTGGCCAAGGGTCAAATTGGTGAGGAGAATTCCAGCTTTTTAGGACTGATTTTGGTGCCCCGGATTTTAATGGCAGCTATGAGTCGTTCCAATCTTCCCGAAAAAGAGAGAAAGGATTTTTATCTTTATGTGGATGAGTTTCAGAACTTTGCTACCCCGGATTTCGCCCAGATATTGTCCGAAGCCAGGAAATTCCATTTAGGGCTTTGTGTGGCTAACCAATTTATTGGCCAGATGGAAGAGGAGGTTAAAAATGCGGTTTTTGGCAATGTCGGAACCAAAATTGCCTTTAGAGTGGGCGTGACCGATGCTCAATACTTGCAGCACGAATTTGCGCCTACTTTTTCCGAAAGCGATCTTCTTAATATTGAGGCTTTTAATGCCTATATTAAGACGATTGTTGATAATGAGCCAGTACCGGCTTTTTCCACCAGCATGAAAGATGATATGCCGTCAATTTGGCAGCAAATGAATCCGGAGTTATCAGAGAAAATTAAAGAGCTTTCCCGACTTAAATACGCTAAAGACCGAGCTCTTATTGAAGCGGAAATTGCCAAACGCGCCCGACTTTAAGCTTCTAAATTTTCCACCATTAAACCTCAAAATTTGGTATAATTCGAGTGTAGAGGACCAGTAACTCAGCGGTTAGAGTGCCAACCTTATAATGAATTTGGACGCGTAGCTCAGTGGTTAGAGCGGTTGTCTTATAAAAATAAATGGAACCGTAGCTCAGCGGTAGAGCACCACTCTTATAAAGTGGCCGTCGATGGTTCGAATCCATCCGGTTCCACATTTTCCATTTAATTTTTGAATCAAAGCTTTGCTTTGATATAAACAACAGGTCCCTGGTCCGATTCCAGGCGCGTCCACTAAACTCCAAATTCAATATACTTTGCAGAGCAAATTATAAGTTGGAAGTCCTTGGTTCGAATCCAAGCTGGTCCACTTTTATTCGCTTCTTCCTCTGAGTTTTTAAAACTGCTATTATTTATTTATGAATCAGTTGACCGAAAGCTTGTGGGGAGACGAGGGATTTTCGGCGATGGCAGTGCAAAAACCCTTTTTTGAGATGTTGGGGGTAGTGATGCGCGATACGGCCCCGCCTCTGTTTTATATTTTAGGTTTTGTTTGGACAAGAATTTTTGGTACCTCTGAGCTCGCTTTAAGAAGCTTATCTTTACTTTTAATTGCAGGTACGGCTGTTTTTGCTGGTTTGATTGTTTATCAGGTTCAAAAAAGGAAACTCTTGGCTACTTTGGTTGGTTTATTAACATTTTTTACTCCCTTTTTAGAACCTTTTGCTTTTGAATGGAGAATGTATGCTTTACTGGTTTTTACGGTGAGCGGCTCGGTTTACTTTTTTGTGGTGCGAAAATGGAGGCTTTACGTTTTTTTTACTCTCGCTGCTTTATATACCCACCACTTTGCTCTTTTTACTTTGGCGGGAGAGGGGATTTGGTTTTTGTTAACTGAATTTAATTGGAAGCGACCCAAAACTTATTTTTCCCAGCTTTGGCCCTTTTTTCTTATTGGTCTGCTTTATCTGCCCTGGCTTTATCCTCTGTATTTGCAAACCGTGCGAGTTAAAAGCGGTGGCTTTTGGCTGAGTAAACCAACTTTTAAGAATTTGACTGATTTGTTTTCTGGATTTTTTGCCGGTGTAGAAAAGGCCTGGTATAAAATTTTGCTGCCATTGGTTGGAGTAATTTTGCTTTTGGCTAAGGAATGGCGAAAGATTATTACTAAGTTTGGGGAAATCCTTTTTATCTTTTCTGCCCCGGTTTGGCTTTCATTTTTAGTTTCTTACCTGGTAACGCCGGTTTTTTATGACCGTTATCTTTTATCAGTTAGTGTTGGCATAGCAGTTTTGCTGGGCATGGGCTTGAAGAAAAAGTTCTTGCTCCTTTTGGCTGGGCTGGTAGTCTTTTCTGCTTTTTTAAGTCTACAGCGCTTTGCTCATCCGGCCAAGCGGCCGTTTAGGGAACTGGCGGCTTTTGTTAAGCAAGAGAAAAAAGCTGAAGATTTTCTTATCAATTATAATGGCCAGGCTCATCATCTTTGGGAAAGTAAATATTATGGTCTTGAGGCGCCAATTTATAGCCCAGCTGGTCCTTTGCCCCTTTATGTAGGAACAGCCCAGATGACCGAAAAGGACACTGTAGAAACGCTAGTAGAAGTAAAAGGAAGACTCGGGGTCATTTCCAGTGAACCAAGAGAGAAAATTGAAATCCCAGGATTTGAAATGATAGAATTTAGAAGTTTTGGCTCCCTTAATTTTTCTTGGTGGAGAGAGAGTTAAAGCTCTTCTAGTTTAACGGTGCCTTCTTTTTTCTCTTCGCCAATAAGATTAAGGTATTTTTCTGTGGTCGAGAGTCTTTTGTGACCGGCAAGCTTAGAGATAACCACTAAGGGAGTGCCAGAGGCCAGGTGATGATAAACCCAGGTATGGCGCAGGTCATTAACTTTGGCATCTTTAATACCAGCCAGGTCAAAAAATCTCTCAATTGAAGAGCGAATGTTTCTGATTAAAAAGGGCCGACCGGTTTTAGTGATGAAAATGGTTTTTTCTTTAACCCGGGGTCTTTCTTTAAGATAGCGCTCTAAGGCATTTTTGGCGGCTTTATTAAGAGGGATAGTGCGACCTTCATGAGATTCATAAGGCCGGATAATAATCTCATTTTCTTTATAATCATCTAAGGTTAGGCTAGCAACTTCGCCGATTCTAATACCAGTCTGGAGCATTAGCTCGACAATCGCGGAAATCCGGGCATCATCACGACAAGCATCTCTTAAAGCCCGATATTCAAGTTTTGAGAGAATTCTTGGGGGTTTGACTTCATATTTGGGGTGGGTGACTGAAGTGGCTGGATCAGTCTCAATCAGTCCCTCGGCCTTTAGAAATCGGAAAAAAGTTTTAATCGAGTTGATTTTGCGGGAAATAGATTTGGCAGTATAGCCTTTACTTTCCAGCTCGGCCTTAAAGTCGTTGAGTAAATTTTGATTTACAGCCGTGACCACATTGACACCTTTGCCCGCTAAGAATTTGCTTAATTGAGCAATGTCATTGCTGTATGCTAAGATGGTGGCAGAAGCTCTTTTTTGCTTTTTTAAGTACTCGGTGAATTTTTCCGAGGCATTAGCAAAAGGGATTGCGTTTGTCATATTTTTTCCAATTTCTGTCCCATAATATCATTAGACAAGCTTGATGTCAATCAAATTATTAGAGAAAAAAATTCTTTTTTTAATTCTATTATTCCTTTTTTTCAGCCTGCTTTCAAGTTGTATAAGACAAATTTTAGTTAATTTTAATACAACTAATCAAGTGGCAAAAAGACAGAAGGAATTGGCCCAGCTAGAGGAAAAGAATGAAGCTTTGAGAGTAAGACTGGAGGAAGTACAAAGCCGCGAGTTTTTAGATGAACAAGCAAGAAAACTTTTGGGAGTCGGTGATGTTTCCGCTAGTGCCAGGCCGCCAGAAAAAAGCCAATCCGTTCCTCAAAAACCCCAAGAAGAAAGAAAGCTTGCTAATTGGCAAAAGTGGTTTAGGTTATTTTTTCGGGAACACCTTTAAATTGGAAAAGAGGAATCGGTTCAAACCAGCTGTCTTTCCAACCGTGAGCGACTTCCAGGAAGTCAATTTCCCTGCAGCCAAGGTTGATGGCATCTTGTATCTGAAGAAGGTTAGTGTAGTTCCCGATACCAGGGAAGTGAACAATATCATAAGCACCTTGGAGGCAATAATACACTCCTTTATAAATGGTAACTAAGTCTACTCCGGCCAGTTTGTCGTTGATTTCCGTGGAAATCATCCGGAATTCATATTCTCCTGCCTGGTTAATTATTTGGCGGAAAGTTTCTTTTCTCCTTTCATCTTCATAAGGCGACCCGTCTCTAGGAGTAAACCGTTTTAAACTGAGTTTAAAATGAGCATTAATATCTTCGAACCTATTGATGATGGTTTGGGGAGACTGAGCAAGAATAATTCTTTGATCCCTTTTGAGGTTATATCTTTTTTTGCCGCTTAAAGTTAAAAGAAAACTCTCCAGGTTTGGATATTGCTCCAATGAAAGCATATACTTTGGGTCATCGGTTTCCAGCCCCAACTTTTTTGCGATTTTGGGAGCAACAGAAATGGCATTAAGGAGGATTTTGCGGGGGAAGAGCGTAAAAATAATTGGAATTAGAGTCTTTTCCTTGAACCAAAAGGTATTGGCTTCTTGCCAGTAGCTACCAAACCAGCGCAGTTCGTTCTTGTCTTTTTCATACCATAAGGGGAGGAGGCCGATGGGTTCACCGCCGCGCTCAAAGATCATAAAAACCGGCTGGTGTTTATAGCCGAGATAGAAGGCATAACGAAAGCCCCAAAGTTCAAAAAGTGTTTTCTTTGGACTGAATTTTTCAAAAAGCTCCCGACAGATTTCAAGATTGGTTTCCACTCGAACAGTAATGTTTTCTTGCTTTATTTGGAGCAGATTAACACTACCTTTAAGCGGTCTAATTGCCTGGGTATTGAGGAAGGACGAACAGAGAAAATCTATGCCAGGAGGCTCTTCTTCTTCGAAAATTAATTCATTTTTTTCCTCAGCCATTTTAAAAATTGAAAAATAAAATTACAAAATAATGTAATCAGAAAAAAGCTAGTAATGTCAATAATTAATTTGAGGCTAAATTAAGGCTAAAAAAAATTAATTTTTTGCTCTTGCCTCAAGATTTGATTTTTGGTAGAATATAAAAAGACGAGCGGGGTAGTGTAAAGTTGCACGGAAGGCTCATAATCTTCCAGACCAGGCGCAATTCCTGGCCCCGCAACAAAATTGAGGCTCTAGGTTTGTCCTGGAGCCTTTTTATTGATATAATTTGTTAGCTTGGCAGGGTAGCTCAGTTGGTAAGAGCGCCGCACTCATAACGCGGAGGTCGCGAGTTCAATCCTCGCCCCTGCTACTTGTTTTACGAGAGTTTAAGAAGTGCTTCGAAGTTATCGTTTTCCGCGGCTTTGTTTTTTGTTTTTTTAGCGCATTTTTGACACTGGTGGATAATCAGGTATTGACCGCCTTTGGTTTCCACTCCCACCGGTTTCATTAATCCCTGACAGGGAGAAAGCCTATCTCCCGGCCCTTTTTTATCCACATGTTTGCTCCAAAGGCAGCGAGGACAATGATTAGTATAGCCAGTGCCAGCTACTTTGTTACCACAAACTTGGCAAATAAAGTCTTCTTTTTTACAGATAAAAGGCATATTTTTCCTCAGGCTTATTTTAACAGATTGACTTGACTAAGGGCGCTTTTGTCTATATAATTGACATAGAAAATTAAACAAAAGCTTTGAAGAGATGGGTTGGAATCTCTGAGCTGTCCGCAGGAAATGGCGGAACGGGAGGTGCCCGTAACAGCACCAGGGTGTGTCATCGAGCTCAGCTCGACGGAGCACTTGATTAAATAGTTTAATTAAGAGCATCCGCCACTGAGGCGGATTTTTTGTTTAGGGCTGTCGGTTAATGGTAAACCACCGGTCTCCAAAACCGGGACTCCCAGTTCGAGCCTGGGCAGCCCTGCCAAGGAGGTAGAATGACAAAAAAACATAGAGTATTTTCAGGACTGCGGCCAACCGGGAAACTTCATTTAGGGAATTACCTGGGAATGGCCAAGGGAGCATTGGAGCTCCAAAAAAAGCCGAACTTTGATTGTATTTATTCGGTGGTCGATTTGCATGGAATTACTACTCCTTATGACTCCAAAACTTATCAGGAGCAGATTAAAGAATTGGTGTTGGATTTGCTTGGTGCCGGCCTTGATCCCCAGAAATGCCATTTTATGATTCAGTCTCAGGTGCCTGAACATGTGGAGTTGGCTTATTTATTGGGCACTATTTATCCAGTTTCCCGGTTGGAAGATTTGCCGACTTATAAAGAGAAAAAAGAAGAAAATCCTCGCTATATTAACATGGGACTTTTGTATTATCCGGTTTTAATGGCGGCTGATATTTTGGTCTATAAAGCAGATACTGTGCCGGTCGGTAAAGATCAACTGCCTCATATTGAGGTCAGCCGAGAAATGGCCCGAATTTTTAATCGGATGTTTGGTAAAACTTTTTCTGAACCTAAAGCCTATCTAATGCCTGGTGCTTATGTGCCTTCCCTTAAAGGAGAAGGAAAGATGAGTAAATCTATTCCTGGTAGCTATATTTTGCTGACCGATGACTTGCAAACCATAAAAAAGAGATTAGCGTCCGCGCCAACAGATATAGGCAAAGGCAAGAAAATTCCTCAAGAGGGAGGAGTGGCTAATTTACTAACGCTAGTAGAACTTTTTCAGGGGAAAGAGGAGAGAGAAGAATACGAGCGCCAATATTTAAATGAAGGCATCAAATACCGCGAGCTTAAGGAAAGGCTGGCCAATGCTATTTATCAAGAGCTTAAACCAATTCAGGAAAGAAGAAAGTATTATGAAGATAATCCTCAGCTAGTAGAAGAGATTTTAGAGGAGGGGAGAGAATATGCTGCCGAAATTGCCAGGAAAACTCTTGTCGAGGTCAAGAAAAAAATGGGTTTGGTTTAAATTGAGCTAAATTCTGGGGAACTTAAATCTGGGGAAGGAAATCCACTTCCAGAAGTTCTCAATCGCGAGATTAAAAGTTCTCCTTTCGACTCCACCCTTACTATCCCAAAGAGTAACCACAGGATGGTAAGTGCCGGCAATTATCGGTCTTCCGCTGACAGAGCAACTAATGGTTTTTCTTTTTCCTTGTATCTTGGAAGTGCAGGAACCAAGGCTTAGTCCTACTGGCAAGTTGTTGACCGACATTTTTAACTCATCTTCAAGGTTAAGATCATAACCATTAAGATTGGCAGAGTATTTCCTAAAGATTCGGCCTTTGGGAAGATCGTCAGAACGATTAGTGATAACAGGAGGACTGTTTACTGCTGGGGGAGGAGAAGGCGTGGGCGAAGGTGCCAAAGTCGGGGTTGGTAGCGATGTTGGACTTGGTGCCAGGGTAGGCGTAGGGGCAGAGGAGGGGCTGGGAGTAGCGCTGGGAGCTAGGGTCGGAGTTGGTCGGGCAACCACTTTAATTTTGACGGTTAGCAGAGAAGCACCATAATAGTAGCAGTCAGGAGGGCTGACGTTAAGATTGCAGGTTTGAGCGTCGATATACCAATTGGCAATCCATTCTCCGGTTTGCGCCGGAGGAACTGCTTTAACAATGGTGTTGATGGCTTCTGCTCCTGGTTGGACTACCGCGGTAGTGGTACTTTTCCCGCTGGTCCAATTGCCGTCAAAACCAATATATTTAACCATTTCGCTTGGATAAGAAGAGGTATAGATAGTGGTGTTATAAAGAGGTTTGCTGGTAATGTTTTTGGCAATAAGGACGGTTTGGTAGTAGCAATTTGGATCTCCTTTTAAGCAAGTGAGATTAGTTTGAGAATTGGTAAGATTTAGCTGGTAAGCACCAAAATATATGGCTGGAGTAGGCGTAGGAGAGGAGGGAATGATAGTAGTGTCCGGAGGAGTAACCGGCGGAGTGGCTGGATAGGCTCGCTGGAAAAACTTAACCCGGTTAAGGGTTAAAACTAGCGATAAGGGTAGTATCAAGAGGAGTAAGACTAGGATTGTCACTGATACTTGTTGGGAGAAGGGGAGTTCTTTAAAAGTGTTGACAAAAGCAAGAAGCTGAATCTTTAGTTTTCGATAAACTACCCGCAGCGGTAAAGTTTTTGACAGGCTCATCCCTTCTTAGGTTATTAAAAAAGGGATTATCTGTCAATATAGAGATGAAAATGGGACTGTTTTAATTGAAGTTTACTTTCAGGTTCAGGTTGCCGAAGTAAATCATGCCGTTAAAGGCGCTTCGGTTGGGGTCACTAATCATCTTTACGTTTCCGGTAAAGGTTGAGCCGATTTCGGTTTTAAAGAATTCTCCGGTGTAATAAACCCATTCACCTGGCTCTTGACCGTCATAAGTTCTGATTTCATCTGACCACCAATATTGACCATCACTCTTAAAGTAAATAAAGAGCCTCATTTCTCGACCTTGCTCTTTCCAGGTGGTCTCTAAGCTGGTGTAAGTCGGACTGCCAGGGTCGGAATGAAGGCTAACTTTGGCATTTTTAACAGTAAATTTTTTGCGGTTTTCAATAATCTGGATATAAAAACCGTCTGCTTTAAGAGAGATATTTTGAGTTTGCCAATTAATTCCTTTCTGTGGATGAGAGGGAGGTGTTCGGGTTGGTTTCGGAGTGGCTGTTGGCGTAATTGGGGGGGTAGTTGGCAGGGTCGGTGTCGGTTCAGTTGGAGGAGTAACTGGCAGGAAAGCAGATGAGGTGTTTATGCCAAAGGCAGCCAAAAAAGAGAGGCTTAAAAAAGCCAGCAGTAAAATATAGGCCAGGCTATTTTTGAAAGTAAAGAAAAATCTGGTTTTTGGGTTATAATGAGACATATAAAATTAATATTTTAATATTTTAGCGAAAATTCGTCTCTTATTTTTTTCCTATAAGATGGCGGCAGTATATCATGTTTACTAGAAATGTCAAGCTTTTACTCCCTTTCTTTCTTTTAGGAATTTTTTTGTTGCCCCTGGTTTATTGGCCAAGGGCCGCCATTCCTTTTGAAATTCCCAAGGTTTGGTTTGCCCAAAGATGGATAGAGATTTTAGGATTAATTGCTGTTTGGGCAGCTTTTAGGGAGAAGAACAGATTAAGGGAAGGAAGGATTGACCAAGGAATTTTGTTGGGAGTGGTTGTTTTTGTGGCCATTGCCGTAGTTTCTTCCCTTCTTGGGGTTAATTTCCAAAAGAGTCTTTACGGGAATTACTATCGGCTGGACGGACTCCTAACTTTATTCCATTTGGTAACTTTCTTTTTGGTCGTCGCTCTTTTCTGGGAAGCCTCTTGGCGGAGGCTTACAGCGATTGCCCTAGCTTTGGGTTCATTTCTGGTATCGGCTTGGAGTTTAGTCTTAGGTTTTCGCTTCCACTGGCTAGGGGATGAAACTGTTTATCATTTTGGCAAAGCAATTGGGGGCGCTTTTGGCCAACCTAACTTTTTGGCAGGTTATCTTCTAGTCTCTTTACCATTCGTAGGCTATTTGTTGCAAACTGAAGGGGCAACTGATAAAAGAGCCAGGATTTTTTGGCTAACGGCTCTTTTTTGCCAAATCGGGGCGATTATTTTGACTTTTTCTCGAGCGGCAGTAGCAGGAATCCTGATTTTGACAGCTATGTGTTTGATTTGGAGGAAAGTAAAAGAAAAGGACAAAGCTAAGGCTTGTTTAACTGGCCTTACCTTTTTACTGATTGGTTTGTTTTTCGTTCTCTTTTTTACGCCTAAAACTAAGAGTTTTACTGCTGGAATTGAAGAAAAGACCCGCGAACGAATTTTTGTTAAAGGCGTTTCTGGGATTATCAAAAGACCACTATTAGGTTGGGGTTGGGCTAATTTTGACTATGTCTTTGAAGCGAGCGAGTGGCCAATAAAGTTGGCAAACGATATTTATGTCGATAAAGCCCATTCTCATTTCTGGGAAATTCTTACCACTTTAGGGTTTTTGGGTTTTCTGGCCTACCTTTTGCTTATTCTAAGAGTTTTAAATCGCCTCTATCGCTTAAAGAGTGACTTTTGGAACTTTACCGTTTTAGCCTCTTTTCTTTTGTTTTTGTTTCATTCTCAGACTAATATTATCTCTATTGCCGAAGAGCTGATGTTTTGGCTCATCTTGGGAATTGTCGGCAGCTCCGAGAAAGTTGCCTCCAGGCCTTAAAAAATGGTAAAATCTTACTGTTATCTAACTTAATCAAGCTTGATTTCGAGCAAATAAAAGGCTAAAGTTGAGTCTATGAAATTGGTAAACCCCCTGCAAAGGCCATTGAAAAAAAAGGATAAAGAAACTTCGCGAAAAAGAAAAGGAAAGAAGTTCGAACTGCGATTTCACTTTTCCCCTAAGAATCTTTTAATTTGGTTTTTGATTATTATGCTTGGGCTTTCTTTTTTCTCTTCTCTACTTCATCCAGGGTTAACTGCCGAAGAAATTGATTTAACCAAAGCTCTAGTAGATGTCAAGGAAGGGAGAGTGGAGGAAGTTTTAATTGACGGTGACCGTTTGCTTTTGACTTATGATAATGATGAAAAATTTTTTGCCCGTAAAGAAGCAGGCGAAAGCCTGGTGCAAACTCTGGCCGCCGCAGAGATTGATCCTAAATCTGTTGATATTAGAGTGGCTGACCAATCAATGGTTCGGATGATGGGTGATTTGATGGGAACCCTTTTGCCTCTGATTTTAATGGGAGTTTTCTTTTATTTTATTTTCCGACAAGCCAAAGGAGCCCAGGATAATATTTTTTCCTTTGGTCAATCTCGGGCCAAGCTCTTTGATAAAGGCAAGCAGACAATTACTTTTGCCGATGTAGCCGGAGTTGATGAAGCCAAAGAAGAGTTGGCCGAGGTAGTTGATTTCTTAAAGCACCCCCAGAAATATCGGGCTTTAGGAGCCAGAACTCCCAAGGGAGTGTTGTTGGTGGGCCCAAGCGGTGTCGGGAAAACTCTCTTGGCCAAGGCGGTGGCCGGTGAAGCGGGGGTGCCTTTCTTTTCTATGGCTGGATCTGAGTTTATGGAAATGTTGGTCGGGGTGGGCGCCAGTCGAGTAAGAGATTTGTTCGGAACAGCCAAAAAGGCCGCTCCTTCAATTGTCTTTATTGATGAGGTTGATGCGATTGGTCGGCAAAGAGGCGGCTTTTTCGGTGGTGGCGGTCATGATGAGAGAGAGCAAACTTTAAATCAGATTTTGGTAGAAATGGATGGTTTTACGCCGAATGATAATGTGATGGTGGTGGCAGCAACCAACCGAGGAGACTTGCTGGACCCGGCGCTTTTGCGGCCAGGCCGTTTTGATCGCCGAGTGGTTTTGGATATGCCGGATTTGGAAGGCAGAAAAGCAATTTTGGCCATTCATGCCAAAGGAAAGCGTTTTGCCAACGAAATTTTCTGGGAAAAGATTGCCAAGCGGACAGTTGGTTTTTCTGGGGCAGACTTGGAAAACATGCTTAATGAAGCGGCGATTTTGGCCGCCCGTTTTAACAAAAAGGAGATTGCCGAAGAAGATTTGGAGGAGGCGGCCATTAAAGTTAAGCTAGGACCGGAGAAGAAAAAGCTCCAATCCGAGGATGACCGAAAAATGACTGCTTATCATGAAGCCGGTCATGGAATTGTTAGTTATTTTTCTAAAAATACTGATCCGGTTCATCGGATTTCTATTGTCGCCCGAGGGGTAAGTTTGGGCCATACTTTAATTCCGCCGGCCAAAGACAGGTTGCATGAAACCAAAACCAGACTTTTGGAGCAAATTAGTATCATGATGGGCGGTAGGGCCGCTGAAGAGCTGATTTTTTCAGAAATGACTACTGGGGCTGCCAATGATCTTTCCCAGGCGACTAAGATTGCGCGAGCGATGGTAGTGGACTTTGGCATGAGCGAGTTAGGACCCACTTTTTTGGGGCCGCAAACGGATGTTAGCGAACTGGGCAAAGTGAACTGGTATGAGCCTTCTTCAATTTCGCCGGAAATGCAGGCAAAAATAGATAGAGAAGTGCAGAGAATTGTGGAGAACGCTTATCAAAAAGCCAAAGAGATTCTGACTAAAAACAAAACTAGCCTAGATAAGGTGGCCAAAGCGCTTTTGGAAAAAGAGACCTTGGAACAAGAAGAGTTTGCCGACTTAATGAAATAACTTCCCTTAGTTGGTTTTGTAACTGCTCTGATAATTTTTGAAGCTGATTTTGTGGTAAAATTAAGTGATGGCAAAAAAAAGACAAGAAAAGCCAGAGCGAATGGTATTGGTTGACGGGAACGCAATTTTGCATCGAGCTTACCATGCCTTACCGCCTTTAACGACCAGAAGTGGCGAGCTAGTAAACGCGGTTTATGGCTTTTCCAGCATGCTGCTGAAGATTTTGAACGAGCTTAAACCAAAATGTATCGCGGTTTCCTTTGACACTTCAAAACCGGTTTTTCGCCATCAGGAATTTATTGGCTATAAAGCTAATCGGCCGCGGATGGACTCAGAGCTGGTAGACCAGATTAAAAGAGTGCGGGAAGTGGTTAGGGCTTTTAATATTCCTATTTATGAAATTGATGGTTATGAGGCTGATGATGTCATTGGTTCAATTGCCAGACAAGTAGTAAAAGAAAGAGGCTTGGAAATAGTCATTGTCACTGGCGACAAGGATTTTATGCAATTGGTTGATAAAAAAGTGAAGTTATACATGCCGGTTCGAGGTCTTTCTGAAGCTCAATTGGTAGGCAGGAGAGAGGTAGAGGAGAAAATGGGTTTGGCACCGGGGAAAATCATCGATTACAAGGGCTTAGTCGGTGATCCATCTGATAATTATCCGGGCGTGCCCGGGATTGGGCCCAAGACCGCAACTGAACTCTTGCAGCGCTTTGGTAGTTTGGAAGGGGTTTATCAACACTTGGGAGAAATAAAAAGCCAGTCAGTAGTAAAAAAACTGGCTGAGGGAGCGGAAAGCGCTGTTTTATCCAAAAAGCTGGCCACTATTTTAACTGATGCGCCAATTACAGTGGAAATGGAAAAGTGTAGTCTGGCTGATTTTAATAAAGAAAAAGTTAGCGCCCTTTTTAAGGAATTGGGTTTTAGGAGTTTGGTTGCCCGACTGGGAGGGGAGAAGGAGAGAGAAAAGCCGAAACCCCAGCCAACTCTGTTTTAGGCAAAAAAAAGGGAACCCAAAGAATAAATCTCGGGCTCCCTCAGAGCCGGCGAGCACGAAGCCCACCGGTAAAATCTATGATAACAGAAAGAAAAGCTTTGTCAAGAGGGTAATTTGAGGCTAAATTTTGATGAAAATCGCCATTGTTGATGATTATCTTAAATGGGGTGGGGCGGTCCAGGTAGTGGCCGCACTTCATGAAGTTTTTCCCAAGGCTCCAATTTATACGATTTTCTCTGAAGTTGATAAAGAGAGATTGTTAAAGGAGAAGCTTAAAGGAGCAAAAATTGTTGAAAGCTGGTTTGCTAGTTTGCCCTTTTGTGAGAAACTGATAAGCCCTTTGCGCTTTTTAACCCCTTTGATTTGGGGTAGTTTTGATTTTAGTGATTACGATTTAGTTATTAGTTCAGCCAGTTGGGCAGTGACTAAAGGATTTGCCCACGGCAAAACCAAGGAGATTTGCTATTGCCATACTCCGCCACGCTATCTTTATGGCTATGAAACTTCTCGGAATTGGCAAAAACATTGGTGTATTCGCTTTTATGCTGTCTTGGTTAATCATTTTATGAGGATTTATGACCACAAACAAGCGCAGAAAGTAACTTGGTTTATAGCCAACAGTAAAGAAGTTCAAAAAAGAATTAGGAAATTCTATCGGCGGGAGAGCCTAGTCATTTATCCGCCTGTAGAAATAGCATCAGCACCAAAAGTGCCGCCAGCAAATTATTTTTTAACTGGAGGAAGGCTGGAAATGCCCAAAAATTTTGATTTAGTTATCCAAGCGGCAAGCAAACTTAATTTGCCTTTAAAAGTTTATGGCACTGGGTTTCAAGGTGAGTATTTGCGTTCAATTGCAGGGCCAACAGTGGAGTTTGTGGGCTCGGTCAGTGAAGAAGAGAAATTCAGATTAATGGCTGGTTGCTTAGCTTTTGTGGCCGCGGCCACCGATGAGGATTTTGGGATGACGCCGGTTGAGGCAATGGCGGCTGGTCGACCAGTGATTGCCTATCGAGGCGGGGGATACTTGGAAACGGTGGTTGAAGGCAAAACAGGGGAGTTCTTTGATGAACCGGCGCTAAAATCCTTGGTGAAAACCTTGAATAATTTCAAGCCCAAGAAATATCATTCAGAGGACTGCCGCCAGCAAGCCCGGAAATTTAGCAAAGAGAGATTTATAAAAGAAATGAAGGAATTCATTGAGAAACATGCCTGAGCTACCAGAAGTTGAAACCATTAGACTGCAGCTGAACCGATTTATTAAGGGTTTGAAAATAGCCAAGGTTGAGGTCTTGGCCAAAAAAAGCTTTCAGGGAAATCCGGAACAAATTATTGGCAAAAAAGTCTTGGGAGTAAGCAGGCGGGCAAAAATCACTTTAATTGAGCTTGAAGGCAGTATCTGGTTAGCAATTCACCTGAAACTGACCGGCCAGTTGATTTATCGGCAGAAACAAGAAGAATGCAGTCTTGAACCTTTGGAAAAAAAAGGACCTTTTGCAGTAAAGGAGCTTCCTTGTAAATATACACGGGTAATTATTTCTTTTGATAACGGTGGCAGACTTTACTTTAATGATTTGCGCCGCTTTGGTTGGATTAAGGTAATAAAAGATATGGCGGAGATTGGGGGAGAAAAGCTGGGGCCAGAGGCAATTGACCAGCAGGCTTTTTCTCTTGACTATTGTAAAAAGATTTTGTCAGGCAGTAAAAAACCGGTAAAGCTTTTGATTATGGATCAGGAAAAACTGGCTGGAGTCGGCAATATTTATGGCAATGAAGCTTTGTTTGTGGCTGGCATTGACCCCAGAAAACCGGCCAATTCTTTGAGTGATAAGGAGGCAGAGAAACTCAGAGGAGCAATTATCAAAGTTTTAAAAGAAGCAATTAAATACAAAGGGACTACTGATAAAGATGAGGCTTATCGCCAGATTTCCGGCCAAACCGGCGAATATCAGTCTCGATTGCGAGTTTATGGCAAAGCAGGAGAATCTTGTTTAGGCTGTGATAGTAAAATAAAAAGGATTAATCTTGGAGGAAGGGGAACTTTTTATTGTCCGACGTGCCAAAAATAGCTATGAGAATAAAAAAACTGGTTCTTAAAAACTTTCGCAACTATGCCCAAAAGACTCTAAATTTTACTCCCCAGATTAATTTAATTGTCGGTTCTAATGCGGCGGGCAAGACCAATATTTTGGAGGCACTTTGTTTATTGGCCAGCGGCAAGAGTTTTCGGGTTCGGGGAGTAGAAAGCGAGATGATTAACTATGGTCAAGAAGTGGCTAGCGTCAAAGGGGAAACTGATGATTTAAGGTTGGGAATTGTTCTGACAACTGGGGAAGTGATGGCTAAAAAGACCGCCAAGAAAAGGTATTTGGTTAATGAAGTGGGCAAAAGAGCCGTTGATTTTATTGGCCAGTTTCGAGCGGTCTATTTTGGTCCAGAAGAACTGGAGCTGGTAACTGATTCTCCCAGCATTAGAAGAAAGTATTTAGACTTTGTTTTGTCTCAAGTTGATCGCGAATATACCCGAGCCAGCCTTTCTTATGAGAAAGGTTTGCGAACCCGCAATCGGCTTTTGGAGGAAATGAGAGAGTCAGGTTTTGGCAACAAAAAAAGGCTTTACTTTTGGGATCAAATGCTGATTAAGAATGGCAACATTATTACTGCCAGGAGACAAGAGTTGATTGATTTTTTTAATTCTCATGCTGGTTTGTGGCTGCCGGCTAATCAAGAGGAGTTAAGGTTTAGAATTGAATATAATTACAATCCTATTTCCAGTGAACGGTTGAGTAAGTATGAAAAGGAAGAAATTGCTGCTGCCGCGACCTTAGTTGGTCCTCATCGGGATGACTTTGCCGTTAAAATTAAGAGTCCAGGAGAGGAAGAAAGAGATTTAGCTACTTTTGGCTCTCGAGGCGAAGAGCGTTTGGCAATTTTATGGCTTAAGCTGGCGGAGCTAGAATTTATCAAAGAAAAAACCAAGCAAACGCCGGTTTTGCTTTTGGATGATATTTTTTCTGAGTTGGATGCAAATTATCGGCAGTTGGTTTTAGCAGTAGTCAGAGAACAACAAACAATTATTACGACCACTGACTTGGCGGCAGTCGAGAAAGAGAATCTTAAAGGGGCAAATGTAGTTGAGCTTTAAAAGCTACTTTTGGCTCTTTTCTTGTTCCTGCTTTTGCTCTAGAGTTTCTGCTAAGCGGCTTAGTTGAAGAGTGACCAAAACAGCCAGAATTGTAATAGTAAGCGCATAAATTGCCATTGAGATAATTCCAGAGCCTACGCCTAAGGCTGGTTTAATATAGTCTTCAATAAAAGTCCTAATGAGTTGATTCCAAGCCAAAGCGGCTACTAAACCAAAGCCGGCTGTGGCTAGCTGAACCATTTGTTTAATAACTGCCAGACGATATTTGTCAAACTCTTTTTCAATCTTTTTCACTAGCAAAAGTTTATCATAATTTGCAAAACAGCAAAAGACTGTTTTAATATTGAGGCATGGAGGAAAAGCAAAGCGTTCCTCAGTTACAAGAAGTAAAGCCGCCGCCAAAAGAATGCCCGGTTCCTTCTCCTTGCCCGGTTTGCCCTCCCAAACCTAAGCCCTGGCAAGTTTGTCTTAAAATTTTTCTGCTTTTGTTAAGCGGTCTGGTTTTGGCCTTGATTATTTTAGCTGCCTCAGGTCTTAGAATTACCCGTAAAGAATCGCTCTTAGATGTCTGGCTGGCTTCAAGAAAGGGAACCCCCACCCCAGAAATAATAGAGCCAACTCCTACTCCTACTCCTGACCCAACCGCTAACTGGAAAACATACGCCGACAAAGACGCCCTATTTTCTCTTAAGTATCCTCGAGATTGGGTGATTGATGTTGGTGGCGGAACGGGGAACGTTAAAACCCTTGCCAGCTCTAGTGAGGCTATGGATTGTGTTAATGTAGCCATAGACGAACTGTGTCTTCAGGTTTGGATGGAAGGATCGGTTGACCCGGTGCGACCGGTGGTGATTGAAAAAACACTTGCGGATTTTATAGACAAGAAATTTGGTAAGTATCCACAAGGCGATGGAACTTATGAATCAATTGATTACACAGAGACTGAAGTGAATGGTTTTAAAGCGGCCAGATTTATTAATAAGGAGAAGTTGTTTGTGGTTGTTCATCGAGAGAATGCTTTTTATACTCTTTCGGCTTTTCCGGTAAATTCTTCTCTTCTGCCTGTTTTTGACCAAATCCTTTCTACTTTTAAATTTTTGGATGAGGGGGCGGTGGAGACTGAGGGAGGAAAGACCATCGTTGTTCCCAGCAACTGGAAGGAGTTTTCTGATGAAGATTGGGATTATAATTTTAAAGTTTCACTTTCCTTACCTCCTGGGTTTTCTTTTAGCTTTTCTGGTTCTGAATGGATGATTAAAAATGATTCTGATTCGACTGAACTTTGGGATTACTCACCCCGAACTGATTATGATGGGGGATCAAGAAGAGCTTGGTATCAGAAGGTATTTCCCAACAATAAAATTGTGTCAGTGGTAGAAAAAGAGCTTAATGATAACTCTTATTTGGATTTGTCTATTGAAATACCCAAGTATGATGATCATGGTGTGGTTTCCGGAACGCAAATTGTTAGCCACTACCTTTATATTAAGGATAATATTGCCCATCTGATTACTCCTGTTTCCAGAAAGGCATACAGCAAAGAGGCAGTCATTCCTGAAAATATTGCCCCTATCCTGGTCTCTTTGAAGTTAACCAGAACCAAGTAATTTGGTTTTTTGCTCTTTCTCCAAAACCTTTCCTCCTTCGCTAAAGCTTCGGCGGGACAAGCGGAATAAATAAGGAAAATATACGGAACTTGTGTTATACTAGAGAGTAGAAATGTACTCTCCCAAGTATCGGATTACCAATAAAATTCTTCAAAATATTGGCACGATTGAAGCCTCTCGGGAAGTAATTAACAATGCTCCTTTAATCCCGGCTTACGAAAAACAATTCCAACAAGAAGCAGCCGTTTCTACCATTCACCATGGTACTCATATTGAGGGAAATGAGCTTTCTTTTACTCAGGCAGCCGGAGTTTTAGAAGGCAGGCATATTATTGCTGGTGAGCGCGATATTCAGGAAATAATTAATTATCGCAATGTTTTAAAGTATTTAGAGCAGCTTTTGGAAAAAGAGGGCAAGGAAGACTCAGCCTTTGATTATACTGAAAAACAGATTCTTAAAATTCATGCCGAAGTAGTCGAGCGAATTGTTGCTGATGAGCAGCGAGGTAAGTTTAGAAAAGTTCAGGTGGTCTTGCGCAATGCTCAGACCGGAGAAGTGGTTTTTAGGCCGCCTCCAGCACCTGAGGTTCCATATTTAGTCAAAGATTTTTTGGCCTGGTTAAATAGCCCTGAGGGTCGAGAGATTCATCCAATTATAAGAAGCGGAATTGCTCATTACGTGATTACTTCGGTTCATCCTTTTACTGAAGGTGATGGTCGAACTGCTCGGGGCCTGGCAACCTTGATTTTGTTTGCCGAAGGCTATGATATAAAACGGCTTTTTTCTCTTGAGGAATACTTTGACAAAAACGCTTATGAATATTATGATGCTTTGCGCCAAACAGATTTAACCAATGAAAGCGATTTTGCCCAAAGGGATTTAACCGGCTGGTTGGAGTTTTTTACCAAAGGTTTGGCGATTGAACTTGCCAGGGTGAAAGACAAAGTGCGTCGGATTTCTTTGGATGGCAAGATAAAAGAGAAACTGGGTGGCAAGCAGATTGCTCTAAACGAGCGGCAAATGAAATTGATGGAGTATATTGAGGTTCGGGGTCAAGCGAAAATGAAAGAGCTAACTCCCTTGCTACCAATGATTTCCGAGGATACAATATTAAGGGAACTGCATAGTTTGATTAAGCATAAATTAATTAGAAAGAAGGGCTCGAGAAAAGCAGCCAGGTATGTTTTAAGATGACTTTTAGGCAATTATCAGAATATTTTCAGAAGCTAGAGCAAACTAGTGCGCGGTTAAAAATAACCGAGATTTTGGCTGATTTGTTTAAGAAGGCCAAAGTTGAGGAGACGGACAAGATTGCCTATTTATCACTGGGAATGCTCCTTCCCCCTTATGAAGGTTTGGAGTTTCAGATGGCCGATAAAATGATGGCTCGGGCAGTTGCCAAAGCTTTTGGTGTTGAGGAGAAAGAAGTTCAGCGGCGTTACAAAGAAGTGGGGGATTTGGGCACAGTTGGCGAGGAAGTGCAAAAAAAAGGCGGTGGCGCTAAAATCCAAGCTGGTCTGTTTGATAAAAAAAAGAAAAGCAAAAAAGAGCTGACAGTCGGGCAAGTTTATGAGTCTTTGTTGGAGATTGCCAAAGAGGGAGGGGCCGGTAGTGTTGAGCGCAAGATTGCCAAAATGGCGGTCTTGCTTGATGACTTAGATGCTTTATCAGTCCGCTACACTGTCAGAATTCCTCTGGCTAAACTTAGGTTGGGTTTTTCTGACCTGACAGTGCTAGATGCCCTGTCTTGGATGGAAAAAGGAGATAAGAGTTTGCGACCTCAGCTGGAAGCAGCTTTTAATGTTTTGGCCGATATTGGTAAGATTGCTCAGATTTTTAAGAAAAAAGGACTTCGGGGTTTGGCAGAAATTAAGGCCGAAGTGGGAACCCCGATTTTGCCTGCCTTAGCCCAAAGGCTGGGAACAGTTGAGGAAATGCTTGAGAAAATGGGGAAAGTGGCCCTTGAGCCAAAATATGACGGCACTCGCTTGGAGCTTCATCTGAAGCGGAGAGGAAAGGAGACAGAGACAAAAATCTTTACTCGCAATTTGGAAAACGTCACTCATATGTTTCCCGATGTAGCCGAAGCCTTAGTCAAAGAGACCAAAGCCAAAAACGCTATTTTTGACAGTGAAGGAGTCGGGGTTGATCCCCGCTCCGGCCACTTTTTACCTTTCCAAAAAACGATTAAGAGAAAAAGAAAGCATGGGGTGATCGAAGTAGCCAAAGAAATTCCTTTTAAAGTCTTTGTCTTTGATATTCTTTACAAAGACGGCCGGAGTTTGACTGACAAACCTTTTGTTGAGAGAAGGAAGATTTTGGAGGCCACTTTGCCCAAGAAACCCAATATTTTAATTATCTCGCCCCAGATGGTCACTGATAAGCCTGAAGAAATGCGAGAGTATCATGACCAGCAAATTGCCAATGGTTTGGAAGGGGTGATGGTCAAAAAGATTGATTCTCCTTACGAGGCGGGTAGAAGAGGTTTTACTTGGGTTAAATACAAGCAAGAAGAGAGCAAAAAAGGCGGTGGCTTGGCTGACACCTTAGAAACAGTGGTGATGGGCACTTATCGCGGCAAAGGCAAAAGAGCCAAGTTTGGTGTCGGTGCTTTTTTAGTCGGAGTAAGAAAGGGAGAAAGCTTCGTAACTGTTTCTAAAATCGGCACAGGCTTGAGTGATGAGCAGTGGCAAGAGATTTACAAAAGAACCCAGAAAGCCGCGGTCAAAAGCAAAGAGCAGCCTAGACAATACCAAGTTAATAAGAATTTGGCTCCGGATACTTGGATTAAGCCAAAAATTGTGGTGGAAATTCAAGCGGACAATATTACTCAAAGCCCAATTCATACTGCCGGCCTGGCTCTTCGTTTTCCCCGGCTCTTGCGATTTAGAGATGACAAGCCGGCCGAACAGGCCACTACTACCAAAGAGCTTCTCCAGCTTTATAAGCTTCAGTTTGACCGGGGCTAAGGCTTTTATGCTAAACTGGGAAAGATGATAAAGATAACCCCCTTGACTTCTGGTTTGACCGCCGCCCAAGCCAAAGTGCTTTTGCAAAAGCACGGTCGAAACGAGATAAAAAAACAAAAAGGATTTTCAACTCTTAAGCTCCTTTTGGCTCAATTTAAGTCTCCCTTGGTCTATATTTTAGTTTTGGCGGCTGGGGCAACGATTTTTGTTAGAGAATTTACTGATGCCGTTGTGATTTTGGCGGCGGTTTTGATTAATACAATTTTAGGCTTTTATCAAGAGAAGAAAGCTCAAAAAACCCTTGAAGCTTTAAGCGCTTTAATTGTCCACCAAGTAGAGGTAATTCGCGATGGTGGCAGAAAAACCATCAAAGCTAGTCAGATAGTTCCTGGAGACGTGGTGGTTTTGACTTGGGGGGATTGGATTCCCGCTGATGGTGTTTTGCTGCAAGCAACTGACTTTTCTGCTAATGAAGCAATTTTAACCGGCGAGTCAATGTCAGTGGTTAAAAAGGCTTATCGAGCCACAAAAAAGCTACCCGAGTGGGCGAGAATTCCCAAGTTAAGTCGAGTTTTTGGTGGCACCACTGTCGCGGCTGGCAAAGCCGAAATGCTGGTAGTCAGAACCGGGGCCCAAACCGAGATTGGCAGAATTGGCCGCAAACTTGGTCAATTGCAAGAAGAGAAAACTCCCCTACAGCAGCAAATCGCTAAAGTCGCTCGGGTGTTAGCGATAGTGGTAGGAGTGCTTTCTTTGCTGATATTTGGGTTGGGCAAGTTTTTGGGCTATGAGACTTTGGAAATTTTTGTCACTAGTGTGGCGGTGGCGGTGGCCGCTATTCCCGAAGGTCTAGTGGTTACTCTGACAGTAATTTTGGCTTTGGGAATGCAAAATATTTTGCGGCGTAAAGCCATTGTCCGGCGATTGCTTTCTGCCGAGACTTTAGGTTCGGTTTCCACGATCTGTGCTGATAAGACCGGTACTTTAACTGAAGGTAAAATGCAAGTAGTAAAAACTGATTTTGTTGATAAAGAAATGGGTTTTTTGGTTCCCGCTTTATGTAGCGAGATTCGAGACCCAATTGGAGTGGCGACTTGGGATTGGGTTCATAAAAAAGCTAAAAAAGAAAAAATCAATATTGAGAAAATTTTGCGGGGAAATCCCCGGCTAGATGAGATGCCTTTTTCGCCTCAAAAAAGAATGATGGCGACTTTACACCCCAAGTATTTTTTAGTAGCTGGTGCTCCGGAAGTAGTCTTGGGCAAATGCCGAATTTCCAAAAGTTTGGCTAATGACTGGGAGAAAAAGTTTGAGACTTATGCCCGAGAGGGTTTGCGCCTGGTTGGTTTTGCTTACAAAGAGAATCGAGGCGAAAAGAACAGGATTAAAACCCAAGACCTGAAGAATCTTAATTGGTTGGGAGTTTTGATTTATGAGGACCCGATAAGAGAAGGGGTAAAAGAAGCTTTGG
>Ga0307377_10000402_pt1 | contig 58288 bp, 41 predicted proteins | sample TR3MG_FD_202535 | JGI IMG/M metagenome (GOLD analysis project Ga0307377, IMG submission 202535) | Soil microbial communities from Risofladan, Vaasa, Finland - TR-3 | ecosystem: Environmental > Terrestrial > Soil > Coastal area > Acid sulfate soil | place: Finland: Risofladan, Vaasa | collected... | reverse complement strand
CCGCGGGGCGCGCAGACTGGTACCGCCCGGACTACTTCGATCCGCGCGGCCACGCCATCAACCGCGCCGGCGTCACCGTGGACGAACAATGGCGGCCCCTGGATGCCGCAGGCAAGCCCGCCCATCCCCGCTTGTTCGCCGCCGGCAGCCTGCTTGCGCACCAGGACTGGATCCGGCAGCGCTGCGGCGCCGGCGTCGCCATCGCGACCGCATACAAGGCAGTGGAACGCGCTGCGCAAACCGTGCGGAGCAGATAGGAACAGGCGAATCGATGCAGCCGCGAAGCCCGACGCTTCGCTCCGGCGGCGCAATCCTCATGCTGCGCGCCACGGCGTACAACACCAGCCCGCCCGTCTGTTAAGGTCCCAGATTGGAGCCTTGGTTGGGAACACGATCCGGCCACTCGGATTCCCCGCCCAACCCATGCGCTTGCCATTGATGGACTTCCGCAAAGCGCACAGCCATCCGTCTCAGATCGACCCAGACCGGGCATCGAAGCCAAAATACCGTGAAAGCCGGCTTTCTGATTGCGAAGCCGACGCTGATGAAAATCACCTGGTCGGTAGGTCATCGGCCAGTGCGGTCATACAGCACCCGCCGAACGAGCGTCAGTTCTCTCGCAGTCAACGGACGTTAGCGGCGGCGCGTCCTCGGATGTCGGGTTTCCAAGTGTTTGAGCGCGCGCTCGGATCATCGACGCCTAAATCGTTCTCCCCAGCTTCCCTCGATTCCTGGAATTCCTTACGACTTCGACGGCCGCAAGAAAATCATTGCACTCCTCTGGCTTGAGGATAGATACGTACTTTTGGGGATTCGGCCCGGCAAGCGAGATTTGACGCAGATTCTGGTTGAGGGCCTTCCCGACGAAGCACCGGAATACCAGGCCATCGAGCAGAAACCCATGAAGCCAGAGGAGCCCCACCTTCTGTGAAGCGGGCTCCGATACCCAGCCTCTGGTATCGAAATTGGGCGACTCTTCGAACAGTCCGACCGAGATGATTGCTTCGCGCGGAAACGGCGCCTGGTCAAGGAGGTACTGCCTGAACTTTGACCCGTAGACGCCGAGCTTGCAGCCGCCAGTCATCGCGCAACCGCGCCACATCACGCTGGCCGCGAAATATGCGATTTGCTCGGCGTCTACATCCTTGCTGAGTGATGCCAATTTTCGCTCCGGTGTATCCAATCTGGTGACGTTGCCGAAGAGCTTGATTCGTCCTTTCTCCAACTCTGTGAGCCGCGCTAGGTAGTCCTCGCGCGTGCTGAAGCGCTGCTCGCATTCGGCGCACAGCAGATATCCGGTGGTTTGCTTGTTGGAAAGAACTGCGTTTCCGCCGGCGACATTAACAGGAGCCCGCGGTCCTGCTGGATCAGCTTCGCAAACCCTTCTGTACGCCCATTTCGGGATGAGGTGGCTGTCCTGAAGGTCAGCGTCCTTCTTGCACAGAGCACAAGTGCCAATCATCTTTAGGATCTCCGTAGTCCCAAATGGAAACGCCCTATTCTAGTGGTTGCGCCGGGTACTGTATGGCTGCTTTCTGCCGCCCACCGCCTACCTATTCGAATGCCTGACTTCGGCCGAGGCTGTGTGAAAACGCAGAAATTTGCGTTTTGCAAAAAATAATTCCCACCTAGACTATTGAGGTGCGGCTAATAGATGCTGCCGAACACACTGACGGCGACGTCTTCTCTCTATGCTGACACCTGTTTCGCACTTTCGAGAAACGCGCTCGCGTTTTCACACCACCTCGGCCATAAGCAGTCCTCCAGGCGCATTCCCCTAATGCGGCCGTTCGCAGTGACGCTATAACATATCCCAGCGGTGCCTATCCCGTTCACCCCCGATTGAGAAGATAATGGGGTGAGCGTAATCTGACCGTGGTGTACCACACCTTTGTGGTTCTATGATGCCCCATTTAGGGGACCGACCTCTTGTTGGGGCGCATAATACTTGCCTCAGATGATCGACAAGCCAGAAATCGACGCCAAAGCTGACGAACTCGGCGTCCATCGATCCAACGTACAGCGCGACTACGCGTTCGGATGGCTGCTATCGTCGTTCTACCAAGCCGATAACCCTCTGCAGCGACTACTGATTCTTAAGGGCGGCAACTGCTTTCGAAAGGCGTATTTCGAACACGCCCGCTATTCGAACGACCTTGATTTCTCGACTCAGTCTGAGGCCGATCCCGATCTGTTGCTTGAGGGTATCAAGCAAGCTTGCATACACGCCCGCGCCCGCAGCGAAATTGAGTTCTTGGTCGACGAGTCTCGTGTTGCAGAAAAGAAGATGTCGGACGGTGACTCGCGGATGTTCGAAGCGCGAGTCTATTTCCGAAGCTTCTATGGAGATGACGAAGATCTGCGCTTGCGGGTGAACTTGGACGTCAAGGAATTCGATTCCATCTTTCTTCCCGTACAGACGCGCAAACTCATCCACTCGTATTCGGACGCCGGCGCCTGTCAAGCAGACCTAAGATGCCTAAAGCTCGAAGAACTCTTGGCGTCGAAGCTTAAGGCGCTGCTTCAGCGGCGACACTCGCCTGACCTGTACGACTTCGTTCACTCGGTCTTTTTTCAGAAGGTCCTAGCTATCTCCCGGCGCGAGGTACTAGCAACCTTTCTAAAGCAGACTATCTACGAGCCCAGTCCCGCTGCCGCCAAAGGCTTGCTGTTGCAACTCCCCTTCGAACTCATCCGCGGTTTCTGGAACCAATACCTAGTCTGCCCGAAGCTGGCTCTGTTTAGTTTCGACGACGCCGAGACGTGGTTCAAGACCATAGTAAACGACATCTTTGCTTTGGCGGAGCCGCGCCCAGCATATGCAGGCGGCGGTTGGGGTCCCACGCCGCTCTTCTACTCTGCGAACCTTCGTGACATCATCATGGAGGGTGGTCGCCTCCAGCGCCTTCTGCGTCTCGTGTACGATGGTTACGAGCGATTAGTAGAGCCCTATTCGCTAACCTTCAAACGGCGGCAGGATGGCGTTGGGCGCGAGTACTTCTTCGCTTGGGATCGCACTGGGGGGAGTAGCGGACAGACAGGCATTAAGTCGTTCTTGGCAGAAAAGGTGCAATCCGTCTCCCTGACCGAGGACACATTTGAGCCTCGCTACCCGATTGAGCTCACGAAAGCTGACGGTGGATACTTTGGTAGGCCCTACTTTGGATCGCCACCGTCGCCGCCCTTCCTCCGATCACCGAGTCCGTCGCGTAGACAAACCTCCTCTGCCTACGGTATGACCTACACAATCGAATGTTCGTACTGCGGTAAGCGATTCAAGCGAAACTCCTATGACACGAAGCTCAACGAGCACAAGGACAAGTACGGCAATCGTTGCTTTGGCCGCATCGGCTACGTCGTCTAGCCCCGAGAACGCCACATGGAATTCTCCGTAACTATCCGCCCTGATGATGACGGCTACACAGGCCGGGAATGCCCCGCGTGTGAGAAGTATTTCAAGATTAAATTCGGGACTGGCCTTCCTGGCACCCCTGAATGTCATTGTCCCTACTGTAACCATGTCGGTTCACAGAACGAGTTCTGGACAAAACAGCAAATCGAGTACGCGAAGTCAGTAGCATTGAACAAGATAACAGGAGAATTGATCTCCCAGATGAAAAGCCTCGAGCGGCACCCTGACCCTCGGGCCTTCATCTCAATTGGAATCACGGTGAAGGGGAATCCGACTCCCATAGCCTATTATTCAGAAAGCGAGTTGGAAGAGCGCGTCACGTGCTTTACATGCGCCCTTGAGTACAGCATCTATGGGTCATTCGGATTTTGCCCTGATTGCGGTGTCCACAACTCGCTGCAAATAACGAACGCCAACCTAGACCTAGTGCTCAAAACATTGGCGCTTGCGCAGACCGCGCCACCCGACATTTCAGCCAAGCTCGTTGAAAACGCACTCGAAGACGCAGTGTCGTGCTTTGACGGATTTGGCCGAGAGCGCTGCGCCAATCAACCATTCAAAATCTCCTTCCAAAGTATCGAGGCCGCACAACAGAAATTGCTCCACGAAATCAGCCTAGACATTTCATCGGGTTTAAGCGCAGATCAATGGAAGTTCGTTCGTGACCAGTTTCAGAAGCGACACCTATTGGCGCACAAGATGGGCGTGATCGACTCTGAGTTTATCGCGAAGACCGGATGCGCCATTTCTCTGCTTGGCCGAAAGGTCGGTGTCACGGACGACGATGTTCTTTGTCTCGTTGCCAGTCTCAGAGGCATCGCAGAAACCCTCTACCATGGCATTGCTCAGGGATAACCTCTCGGTCCACACGGACCTCGCGCAAAAAACGCGCGAGGCCAGTTGCCTGAAACGCTAACCTACCGTGATGGCCCCAACGAATCAAAGCGCTCTGTTTTCGCTCGATTTCAGCTCCCAGCCGATTGCGAAGTCCTCTCTTCCGATAGGCGCCCTTCGTGAACTTGCCGACGCAGTCCACGATGCACATCATCTCAGAGGCGCGATAAGGCAGGTCGGCGACAAATGGGTTGTAGGTATCAAATGCCCATCAAAGCAGATCGCTAGCAAGCTATCTAGATTCATGTGTTTCCGCTGGGACGGTAACTTTGGAAGCGCGATTACGATAACCGTCGGCGCAACGCCGGCTGGGTGGGTTGGGCGAGCATGGATCTGGTCGCGCCACCCGGCGGTTGCCGCCCTTCGCGAAAAACGAACTCTCACGTTGGTGCTTGTCTACAACCGCGAGCCGATTTCGGTAATCAAGGCAAAGGTATCTGACAAAGATCAGGATGGCTTTTTGATTGCAACGAATGTAGCTACAGAGGACGCCAGACGCCCGAAGGAGTTCCTAATCGAGTTGGATGAAGAACTCGCTTATTGGGAGACATTTGTGTTGAGCTCCGCGTGGGACACACTTCTGCGCGTTTCCGATCATCTACAGGTAGGTTGGATCAAGGAGTTTCGGATTGGTCTTTACCGCTGCGCTCGGCTGATCAGAGAAAGCCTTATCGATGTACCCACACTCAACGAATCCCATCGGCAGCACTGGGACGAGAACGGCAAGAGTTGCCCCCAAGAGTTTTGGGACGAAGCTATTCTCCCCCTAGCGCGAGTTCTTCGCGGCGAAATTCCTCTCCTTCAATTTATACGGTCGACCCCTTTTAGGCGCCTGACATTAGTCATGGCAGATGGGCCAGAGGAGAGACTCAGGGCCAATCCATTCGACGACGTTCGATCGGAGGTTGGATCTCTAATGGAATGCATACTTCTTAGCGATACGCGCACGGATTTTGGTCGAAAAGTTGTCTTCAGCGCGGTGAACGATCGTGACGTTGAACCTGTAGAGATACCGACAGGAGAGTTTGAGATCGCGGATGCCCAGAAATACTGGAAGAACCTGCCTAGTGCTGGCGCCATAGGCGTCGGGGACTTGGTGTCGGCGAGCATGCATCCGGCGAATCTGCAGTCCATCATCGACCAAATTAAAGCCATTCGCCTTGGGTGTAATCGCGCCGAAGCCGAGGCCGCCATCGGCACCATGACGGAAGAAGCGAATATCCTCAACCGCTGGACGATACCTTGGGGCGCTCGCGTCCAAACCAGCATCGGACCATTCGTCGAGATTGACTTCTATCCCTACGGCGATGAGATTAGCATCCTGCTAAAGACGCACAGCGGGCAATATCGCTGGGCGGCGTTCAACCTGCGCAAGAACGCTTGGAATCTCTCTTACGTCTTTCAAAACCGATTCGAACACTTCTTTACGGAAGAGGAAAGCGAACTAACGGAGGAGATCACCGTTGCTTTTCAGTTGATTATCACATCAATCGTGCGGGACTTCGTCGTGCTCGAAGAGCGCGAATCCGCGTTTGCCATTCGGCGTGACAGTGGTCGCCAGGGCAGAGGCCTGGATGACGACGCTCCTCGGATAGTCTATATCCCGCGCATTCGCTACGTTCAAGCCCCCGATACCAAGGGATTGGAAAAGGGGCTGGAGTACGAAGCGCGGCGCCCGCATCACGTCCGCGCCCATAAACGCCGAGCCGAGTTCGCTTCCCCCTATCAGCGCATTCTTGCCGAGCGCTACGGATTCCGCATTGAGCCGGGATTTACCTTTGTACGCCCCCACCAACGGGGAGGAATTGCGCCCGACCGCGAGGTCATATATCGCAGTCGCTCCGCGATGCAATCCCTGTTCGGGCAGGAGGCTTCTATCGAGAGCGATCGCTCCTCGAACTGGTTCCAATTTGAGCGAGATGTCCACGACGCGATGAAGCAGATGGGCTATACGGTCGATCACGTCGCCTCCGCGAAGAACGGGGATGCCGGCGTGGACGTCTTTGCCGAAAACACGTCAGGTAACGAATTTTGGGCAATCCAATGTAAGTGCTATGCACCCAAGCGTACGATTGGTCCGGCAGTTATTCGGGAGATGATCGGTGCGCTGGCAGGCTACCCGTCGGGAACGCGCGGGATGATCGTAACGACGAGCGGATACAGCAGCGGGGCGACGGAATTGGCCAAGCAATCTGGTATCGAACTTAGATTACTGGTACCGGATGCTAAGCGGCACGGCCAGCGAACTTTAGTTGCGCCACTACATTAGTTGCGACTTCTTGCCGAATCAATTCGCGCGCTTCCTCCAATACCGTCATTGCGCGAGCCATATTATCGTTATACACGTGGACAGATAGCGGTAAGCCCAGTGACCTGTAAGTTTGGCAACCGTTGAATTCGAACGCATCTCCTATTGCAAAGGCATAAGAGCGTTTGGCCTCACAAATCCGCAGCAGCTCTTGGAACGCAACGACCACGCGGTCGAAGAGATGGGAAGCAGCTGCTTAGATGCGCCGGGCGGGTGAACGTCAGGTCTTGCGCGCACAGCGGTCACGACGGAGCTAAAGACCAGAGTCGCCTTCGGCCGATAACCGGGCCGACTACTTGCAGAGTCGAGCGGCCGGTTCGTGATCGGTTACCTGCCGTTCGACTTCGTTATTTTTTGACCCGTCGTATGAGCGGATCTGGCCCAACTCGATCTGATGGGCTTGGCACAAAGCTGCCTTTCACCCCGATTCCTTTTCGCTTCTCAAGAAAGAGCCGAGAACGCCATGCAAGCCAGTTATGGCGCGCACGCACGAGTTTAGGGAAACAAGCTAGCCGTTTCGTCGAACAAAACAGGTCAGACGAATTCTCTTAGACTTGCAGGCGCGTACTGTGATTGGCTGTACCGGTAAGTGGGGCACGGAAGCGGAATTCTCTCCCCCTTTGACACTACCCCTTTGACGCTCAAATCGATCCAACCACAAAGTCCGAACGGCCCCGGCGGCGCAATCCTCATGCTGCGCGCCACGGCTTACAATACGAGCCCGCCCGCTTGAGGCTATTCTGGCCGGCGCGCTCGGAGGAATCATGAAAACCTACAAAGCCATGCAGGTCAGCCGTGCCGGCGTGCTCGAGCTGGTGAGCATGGAAACACGCGACCCGGCTCCGGGCCAGGTTTTGATCGGGATCGAAGCCTGCGGGATTTGTGCCGCGGATGCCGGCACCGTCGAAGCGACAGCGCCGGGTCTCGTGCTTCCCAGGGTCCCGGGCCATGAAGTCGCGGGCCGGATCGCGGCGCTCGGTGCCGGCGTCGCCGGCTGGCGTGTCGGGCAGCGCGTCGGCGTCGGCCGCCTCGGCGGTCACTGCGGTGAATGCAGCCAATGCCGCTCGGGCGAATTCGTCCTGTGCGAAAACCAGCCTGTTGTCGGCGTGACCCAGGACGGTGGCTATGCCGAAATGATGCTCGCCCGTGCGAGCGGACTCGTCGCGATCCCCGATGAGTTGGATGCCGTCGACGCGGCTCCCTTGCTGTGCGCCGGGCTCACGACGTTTAATGCGCTCAGAAAATCGGATGCGCGCGCCGGCGACCTGGTCGCGGTCCTCGGCATCGGCGGCCTGGGACATCTGGCCGTTCAATACGCGCGCAAGATGGGCTTCAAGGTGGTCGCGATCGCGCGGGGAAGTGAAAAATCCGAACAGGCAAAGGCGCTCGGTGCGCACCGCTATATCGATTCCACCGCGGAAGATGCCGCGAAAGTCCTGCAGTCCATGGGCGGCGCCCAACTCATTCTGACTACGACCACGCACAGCCCCGCGGTTTCCGCATTGTTCGCAGGCCTCGCGCCTCGCGGCAAGCTGCTGGTCGCCGGCAGCGGGCGCGATCCGATCTCCATCCCGCCGGGACGGCTGGTTGCGGGAGAAAAAACGGTCGAAGGCACCATCACCGGATCGCCGATCGAGTCGGAGAAGACGCTGGATTTCAGCGTGCTTGCCGACGTGCGGCCGAAGATCGAGGTCATGCCGCTCGAGCAGGCCGGCGCGGCCTATCAGCGCATGAAACAAGGCAAGGCGAAGTTCCGCATGGTGCTGAGGATCGGCGCCGGCTAGGCGGCGCCTGTGAACCAAACGCGTCGGAGACAAATTTCAAGGAGAAACACCATGGCAGGCACGGCACTCGTTTCGGGCGGCAGCGGCTATATCGCCGGATTTCTCATCCGGCAACTGGCGGCCGAAGGTTGGACGGTCCACGCGACCATTCGCAGCCTCGCCCGGGAGGAGGCCGTCAGGAAGCTGCTGGCCGTCGACAACGCCAGGCTGAAGTTTTTTGCCGCCGACCTGAACAGCGACTCGGGCTGGGCCGAAGCGATGGCTGGGTGCAGCCACGTCGCGCATGTCGCGTCGCCCTTCCCCGCCGCCGCGGTCAAGGACGCGCAGGAACTGATCGTGCCGGCCCGCGAAGGCGCGCTGCGGGCACTGCGCGCAGCCGGGGCGGCAGGGGTCAAGCGCTTCGTGATGACGTCATCGGTGGCGGCCATCGCCTACGGACACGGCCGGGCCGAACGCACCTTCACCGAAGCGGACTGGACCGACGTCAACCACCCGGACGCCACTGCCTATGTCCAATCCAAGACGCTTGCCGAGCGTGCGGCACGCGACTGGGTAGCCGCGGAAGGGGGCGGGATCGAGTTCTGCACCGTGAATCCGAGCGCCGTCCTCGGCCCCGTCTGGAGCAGCGACACTTCGACGTCGATCGAATTGGTCAGGAAGCTGCTTCAAGGATCGCTTCCCGGCTGTCCCGACCTCGGCTTCGGCATTGTCGACGTGCGTGACGTCGCCGACCTGCACGTTCGCGCGATGAACGCGCCCGGAATGGCCGGTGAGCGCTTCGTGTGCTCGGGCCCTTTCCTCAAGATGATCGACATCGCGCATATTCTGAAGCAGCGCCTCGGTGCGGAAGCACGCAAGGTGCCCACGCGCCGACTGCCGGATTTTCTCGTCAGATTTTCTGCTCTGTTCGACCCGGCGGTGAAGCAGGCCGTCGGCGGGCTGGGCAGGGTGTACAACATGGATGCGAGCCACGCGCGCACGGTGCTCGGTTGGGTGCCGCGCCCGGCCGAGGAAAGCATCGCCGCCGCCGCGCGCAGCTTGCTGGATCTCGGCATCGTGAAGATTTGAGCAAGGCGGTGGAACGCACTGCGCAATTCGCGCGAAACGGATAGGAACGGGCGAATCACCCCGACGGCTCAATCCTCACACTGCGCGCCACACCATACAGTTAGAATACGAGTCCGCGAGCCCGCCCGCCTGATGCTATCGCGATCGGCGCGCGCCTATACATCAATTCATTTCACCAGACTGGAGTTCCCGTTTGCAGCTTACGGATGTTGAGCCCGGCACGGTCGGTCCCTGCCACGTCGCACCCGACGCCCTGCAGGGGATCAAGCGACAGCAAACCAATCCGGCACGCTGGCAGGGCCCGGGCTGGCCGGAGTTTTCCGCCCTGCTGCGCCAACAGGGCGTCGAACTGCTGGAAACCGCTGCGGCGCGCGCCGCTTTCGCCACCGATGCCGGCGGCACCGCCTACGGGCTGGCGCACGGAGTCGTGATTGCGCGCAGCGCCGCGCAGGTGGCGCTCCTGCTTCGGGCGGCGCAACAGTACCGCGTGCCGGTCACCGTGTGCGGCGGCGGCCTGACGACCGAGGGCGAGTCGGTCGCATTCGGCGGCGTATTGCTCGACATGACCGGCATGAGCCGGGTGCTCTCCATCGATGCCGCAGCGATGACGGTGCGCACCGAAGCCGGGATCTTCTGGCATAGCCTGGCGGAGGAGCTGCGCCGGCAGGGTCTGGACTATCTGTCGGCTCCGCTCAACCTCACGTCCTCGGTCGGCGGCACGCTGGGCGTGGGCGGTATCGACGTGAACTCGGCGCGCCTCGGATGCAGCGCCGACCAGGCGCTGGCGCTGCAGGTGGTCACCCCGACCGGTGACATCGTCGAATGCTCCGACACCGAAAATTCCGAGCTGTTCCAGCGCGTGATCCTCGGCTACGGCCAGTTCGGCGTGATCACCGAGGCCACGCTGCGCGTGCGCCGCTATACGCCCCTGCGCATGCATTATTTCTACTATGCATCGCTCGCGACCGCGATCGAAGACCTGCAGCTGCTCGACCGCAACGATGCCAGCGACTATTCCGGCATACTGACCATCATGGATTGCGCGGTAAATGTGCTGGTGGCCTTCGACTCGGTCGAGCGCGAAGCCGCGTTCATGGCGAATTGGCGGCCGCGCCTGCGCGGTCATGGCGAACTCGGCTTCGGCCTGCGCGCGCTCGGCCGCTACGCACTGCGGCCGTGGAAATGGCGTGAGGCCTGGTATCTGTTCCAGCGCAAGCGCGAACTCTTTCCCGAACTGCAGCGTTCCGAGTACATGCGCGACGGCAGCATGTACGACCGCAGCGTGGTGTTTTCGCGCGCGGTGTGGAAGTTCTGGGGCAGCCGCCAGATGGTGATCCCGGACCTGGCAAGCTCGGCCGCGAAATTCGTCGAGGCGGTGGAGCGCGGCAACGCGGTCTGCCGCAAGTATTTTTCGCATTACACGCTCTACCTGGTCGGCATCAGGCTGCGCCCGGAGCACAGCGCGCATTACGAAATGTCGTGCATCCCGCCAGACGCCGAAGGCTGGGCCTATGGCTGCGAATTCGAGCCGATGCTGGACGACGGCGTGTACAGCCGCGACTACCTGCAGTCGTTCAAGAACGAGATCTACGACATCGGCGTCGACCTGGGCGCGAGCTACTACCGCTTCGGCGGCATGATGAAGGGCTATATCCGCCGCGCCTTCGGCGATCCCCTGGTCGACCGACATTTGGCGATGAAGCGCGTGGCCGACCCGGCGATGATCCTCAACCGGCACGTCATATTTTGAATAGGCTCGGCCTTGCCAAGCGCTGGCAGCCGCGCAAGGACTATGCGTCCTGCAGCGGCTGCGGCCTGTGCCTGCTGGTGTGCTCGGTGTGGCGCCGCGGCCGCGATTTCAGCCTGACGCCGCTGGGGCGCGCCAAGGCGCTGCAGCACGGTGCCGCAGCTGCGGACATCGCCGCATCGTTGCAGAGTTGCACCCTGTGCGCGGCGTGCGAGCCGGTCTGCCCCGAGGACATCGAACTGGTCGCGATGATCCTGGACCTGCGTGGCCGCCTGCCGCAGGCCGCGGCGATGCAGGCGCTGTGCGCCCGCATGCAAGCCGAGGCGGCGCGGCTGCCGGCGGCCGGGACCTCGGCGGCCCGGACGTCGGCGGCGACGCTGCTGCTGCCGGGGCAGGCGCTGCGCGCTCGCCCCGCCACGCTGGCGCGGGCGGTGGCTTTGCTCGGGGGTTCAGGCGGCATCGCCCTGGGCGAGGACGATGGCGCGGACATCGCGCTGGCGTTGGAAGCGGGCGCGCCGGTTCCGGCGCAGCGCCTGGAACGGTTCCTGCAGCCGCTGCGCGGTCTCAAGAAGATCGTCGTTGCCGACGGCCTGTTGCTGCGCCAGCTGCTGCAATGGCTGCCGGGTCCGACCGTTACGAGCCTGGGCGTCGCCCTGAGCAGCCTGCCCGGCGTGCGCGGCGCGCTGCGCACCGGCGACCTGTATGTGATCGAAGCGCGCGCCTACCACGCCGACTACCAGCGCCTGGTGAAATACTATGACTGCCTGCGCTCGGCCGCGGCTTGCGCCTTCAACCTCGACCTGCAGCGCATGGCGATACCGGCCGCCGCGCGCAGCCTGGCGCAAAGGCTGGGGCTGGAGCCGGTCGACGACAGCGTTCAGCTGCGCTGGATCCTGCACGGGCAAAACGTCACGCGCATCGTCGCCGAGGACGTGGAGGACGGCGCCGCGTTTGCGCAAATAAGCAGCCTGCCGGTGGTGCACCTGGCGGATTTGGCGGATGATGGGGCATCTCTGGGATGACAATGTTCGCAAACGTCATTCCGAGCAAGGTGGGGGGAAGGGGCCCCACCCCCTTCTTGGCGAGGAATCCGCTTTTGGGGCAATCACAAGCAGATTCCTCGGGCTTCGCCCTCGGAATGACGACTCAATTTGAATTGGCCTATAAATGACCACGCGCTCGGTTGACGTAATCATCGTAGGCGCCAGCCTGGCTGCGGCCGCGGCGGCCAAGCGTCTGGTGGACGCCGGCCTGGAAACCGTCGTGCTCGAGCGCAGGGAACTGCCGCGCCACAAGATCTGCAGCGGCATCCTGTCCCCGCGCGGGCACCGTTTCCTGCTGGAGAACTTCGGCCCGCTGCCGCGCGAAGCGCTGCACGAGCCGACCTCCTGCCGCGGCGTGACCTTCCATTTCCCCAGCATGGTGTCGATGCCGATGGATTTCTTCGGCGGCCCGACGCCGCATCTGCACCGCAAATACTCCGATTACTGGGCGATCAAAAGGAGCGGCGCCGAAGTGCACGACCGCACCTCCTTCGCCGGTCTCGAAGACAACGGTGACCACGTCCTGGTGCACGCGCGCAGGCAGGGCGAGCCGGTCGAATACCGCGCGCGCCAAGTGATCGGCGCCGACGGCCCGAGTTCCCTCGTGATCCGCTCGATCTACCCCGACTACCCGCAATCGATACCCTGGTTTTTCGTCGGGCAGAAATTCCACGACATCGTCGACTGCCCGCTCGACCCCGATTACTTTCATTTCTGGTTTCATCCCGGCCTCGGGCATTACACCTGGAGCCATGCCCGCGACGGGCGGCAGATCGTCGGCGTCGGCTTCAAACGCGGCGACAATTTCGCCAAAAAGCACGAGCACGTGGTCGACTATCTGGCCGATAAGCACGGTGTGCGCCTGCAGCCGCACACCGAGGACGAAGGCTGCGGCGAGAACTTCGGCCCGTCGCTGATCAACCGCTACGTCTTCGGCAAGGGCAATGTGCTGATCACCGGCCAGGCTGCGGGTTTTCTCAACATGATCGGCGAGGGCATGAGCTGCGCGCTGCACTCGGGCGCGATCAGCGGCGAGGCGGTGGTGGAAGCGCGCCTGCGCAACCGCCCGGTGCAGGAGATGTACCGCCGCATGATCGCCTCCGAAGTGCGCCGCACTTCGGACCAGTGGAACCCGCTCAAGATCGCGTTCGAGCGCCCGCACGAAGCCGACTTTCCCGCAGCGCTGATGGCGCTGGGCTGGCGCGACCGGGGCAAGGTGCTGCGCGACCTGTGGCGCTTCATCGTGCTGTACAAGGAATTCAAGTGGGGCCGGCAGATGTTCATGGCCGCGATGCAGCGCCCGCTCATCGGCGGGTATTCGATACGACGCTGGCTGTAGCCCACGGACCGGCGACAACCGGCGCACGCTCTTTTTGCGGCAACAGCGGTATTTTTTCCGCATTTTTTCTGGGCATCGCCGGCGGAATGCGCTAGACTGCGCGCGGCCGCCGCGCACCACTTCCCAGCACTGGGCGCCAAAGCCGCTGTCATCACCGGCCCAGTTCATGAAAAACGCACGCGCTCTCCGCCCGCCGTTCGTCCCGGCGCCAGCCGTCCCGTTGCTGAAGCGGCTCGGGCCGGGCTTGGTCACGGGCGCCGCCGACGACGATCCGAGCGGCATAGCGACCTATTCGCAGGCCGGTGCGCAGTTCGGCTACGGCATGCTCTGGTCGATATGGTTCACGCTGCCGCTGATGATCGGCATCCAGATCGTCAGCGCGCGCATCGGCCGCGTCACCGGCCACGGGCTTGCGGCGAACATCCGCGAACACTACCCGGCGTGGCTGCTACATAGCGTGGTCGGCCTGCTGCTCGTCGCCAATACCATCAACATCGCCGTCGACCTGGCTGCGATGTCCGCGGCGCTGCACCTGCTCATCGGCGGACCGTCGCAGCTCGCCATCGTCGCCTTCGCCATGGTGTCGCTGGGGCTGCAGATTTTCATTCCGTTCCCGCGCTACGCCCCGATCCTGAAGTGGCTGACGCTGTCGCTGTTCGCCTACGTCGCCACCGCGTTCGTGGTGCACGTGCCCTGGAGCAAGGTGCTGTGGCACACCTTGATACCACCGGTGGAACTCAATGCTGACTACCTGCTCACCCTGGTCGCGGTATTCGGCACCACGATCAGTCCCTATCTCTTTTTCTGGCAGGCCTCGCAGGAGGTGGAGGAGCAGCGCGCTGGCCCGGGGGAGGCGCCGCTGCGCGACGCGCCGGGGCAAGCCCGGAAGCACCTGAACCGGATCAAGATCGACACTTACGTCGGCATGATGTTTTCCAACTCGGTCGCGTTTTTCATCATGCTGACGGCGGCGGCGACGCTCAACCTGCACGGGATCACCGATATCGAGAGCTCGGCGCAGGCGGCCGAGGCGCTGCGCCCGATCGGCGGCAATTTCGCCTTCGCGCTGTTCGCGGCGGGCATCATCGGCACCGGCATGCTGGCGGTGCCGGTACTCGCCGGGTCAGCGGCCTACGCCGTGGCCGAATCGTTCCGCTGGCCGATCGGCCTCGGGCTGCGTCTGGCGGAAGCGCGCGGCTTTTACGCGATTCTGACCGTCGCCACCGTGGTCGGCGTCGGACTGAACTTCACCAGCTTGCCGCCGGTGAGGGCGCTGATCTGGAGCGCGGTGATCAACGGCGTGATCTCGGTGCCGATCATGGCGGTGATGATGCTGATGGCGGTGCGGCCCGAAATCATGGGACGCTTCACCATCAAGCGCGAACTCAGGCTCCTCGGCTGGCTCGCCACCGCGATCATGGCGCTCGCGGTCGCCGCGATGTTCTTCGCCATGGGCCGCGACCTGTTCTGATCGCTGGCGCAGGCGTTAAGGTAGCCGCGCCGGCGCGGATTCAGTCCGCCACCGCGGCGCGGCTCACGCGCAGGAAATACGCCGTGACCAAGCTGCTCGCCAGCGCGAGGCTCGCGATCGCGGCGAGCCAGAAGCCCGGTGCGCCCATCGGCGTGGACAGGCCGAGCCAAGTCAAATCGACGTGCGTCAGCCCGAGCGCATAGCCGCCGCCCAGACCCACCCCCCACAGGGCGACTGCATAGATCAGCATCGGCACCACGGCGCGCCTGTAGCCGCGCAACACGTTGACCGCCACCGCCTGGATCGCGTCGAACTGGTGATACACGGCGACGAAAGCGATCAGTCCTGCGGCGACGCCGCGCAGCCGCGCGTCCCCGGTGTACAGGCCGGCAATGCCGCCGGCGAACCGGTAGAGACAGGCGCCCAGGATCACGGCACAAACGAGCGCGAGCGCGATGCCGGTGAGTCCGGCGGCGCGCGCACGCGCAGGCTCGCGCGCGCCCAGCGACTGCCCGACCACCACGCTTGCGGCGTTGCCGAGGGCGAGCGGCAGCATGTAGCACAGCGCGGCGAGGTTGGCGGCGATCTGGTGCGCGGCCGAATACAGCGGGCCCAGCCGCGCGATGAACAGCGCCATGAAAGTGAAACCGGTCACGTCGATGAGGAAGGTGAATCCGATCGGCAGCCCCAGGGAAAGGATGCGGCCCAGGGCCTTTGCGTTCGGCCAGGACCAGCGCGCGAACACCCGGTACGGCCGGTAGCCGGGCTCGAACCAGCACCAGGTCCAGGCGAGCGCGCACAGGATCCAGGAGATGAGCGCGGTCGCCACCGCGCAGCCGGTGCTGCCCAGTTCGGGCGCGCCGAAGTTGCCGTACATGAACACCCAGTTGAGCGGCACCTTTAGCGCGAGCCCGATCAACGTCAGCGCCATCACCGTGCGCGGGCGCGAGATCGCGGTGGAAAAGCTGTAGAACACGCGGAACAGGAGCGAGGCCGGCACCGCGAAGGCAAGGGCGTGCAAATACGCGCGCACCTTGGCTTCCAGCGCGGGTTCCAGTTTGGCCACGGCGAGCAGCGGCTCCGGATAAGCAAACAAGGCGAACGAAATGAGCGTGAGCGCGGCCGCCAGCCAGACGCTCTGGCGCAGCTCCTCGCCGATGTCGGCGTAGTGGCCGGCGCCATGCATTTGCGCGACGATGGGCGTGAGCGCAAGCAGCACCCCCATCAGCGCGACGAACACCGAAACGTAGATGCTCGAGCCTATTCCCACCGCGGCCAGGTCCAGCGTGGCATAGCGCCCCGCCATGACGGTGTCGATCACGCTGTTGGCCATCACCGCCAGCTGAGCGATGAGCACCGGCCAGCCGAGACGCACCAGCTCGCGTACGAGACTACGGGACATGCTCAGGATTCGAAGGACGCGTCCAACTACCGGTTCTCAGTGTGGCGCGAGTCTATTACGCCGCGGCCGGCATTGGCAACTGCCAGCAGCACCGCTATATGTTCGGCGGGCGCGGCACGCGCAAATGCAGGTATCATCGCTCTTGTCCCCGTCCAATCGCTCCACCGGTACATTTCGACGCAACACGCATGGCACTGCTGTTCCGCGACTTTGACAAGCGCATCGAGCTTCGCAGCAGCCGCGAAGGGCCGGTCGCGTTTCGCCACCAATCCGAGGCGGCGCATTACCTGAGAAGAAGCAGCAACCGGCCTACGGTGATCGCCGTGCTGCGCAAAGTGCTCTCCGCGCATCACCATGTGCAGGTGTGGCGCCTGTCCGACGAAGCGGTGATCGACGAGGTCGCGCGTCGGCTCGTGAACCGATCGCTGCAGTTGCTCGAAATGCTCGAGCTCGGCGCAACCCGGAAGCACTACAACGGCTCCAGTATGGGATTGCTATTTCGCGACTTCGACAAGCAAGTCGAGATCCGCAGCACCCGCGACGGCCTGATCCGTTACCACCGGCATGCCGAAGCCGTGGACTACCTGCACCGGCACCGCGAACAGCCGGGACTGACTGCCGCGCTGCGCCAGGCGCTCGCCGAGCACACGCGTATCGACGTGGGCAGGCTGAGCGACAAGGCCGTGATCGAGGAAGTCGAACGTCGCCTGCTGAACGGATCGCTGCAGTTGATGGAGCTGTTCGCACCCATGCCCAAGGGCAGGACGACGACGCCGGAGGAAGCGCAAGAGGAAGAGCCGGCCGCAGTGTCCGCAGCGGCGGTGCTCGCGGCGGCGACGCAGGTTCCGGCGGCACCGCCGCTCCTGCCGCTGCTGGAGGAAGTGCAGATCGAGGGTGCGGAGGTGCTGCCGGAAATCATGCAGACGCTGGAGCAGATCGACCTGACGATGGCGAAAATCGATCTGGCGAACGTGTCGCTCGAACCGACGCCGTCGGGCGTGCCGGCGATCGGCTCGGCGATGCAGCAGGCGAGCAGTTCCGTCACCACGTCCCTGGGTGAAATGTGAGCACGGGGCCCGCCGCATGAAATTCGTCTCCAAAGCCCAGACCGCCATCACCGGAGGTGCGAGCCAGGTGGTGGAAGCGGTGGCGACCGCCTCCACCACGCTCAAGACGGAACTCGGCAATGGCGTCACCGAAGCATCGGCCGCAGTCACCAAAGTATCGGATCAGATCGGCGACGTGATAAAGCAGGTCGGTGAACTCGGCGCGCAGATCGATCCGCAGCCCATGGTGAGCAAGCTCTCCGGCGCGGTCACCGGCCTGCAGACCGACCTGGGCGGTATCGCCACCACCGTGGGCGGCATGGGGCCGCGCATGACCGCAGCAGCGCAAAACCTGGCCGGCGTATCCGGCGACGTGCAGGGCATCGCGTCGCTGGTCGGGGGACTGCCCGGCCGCATGGCCGCCATCCGGCCGGATGTCGCGGCGATCCCGCCGCGCATCGAGGCGGTCGCCGGCCGCGCGCACGCGCTCGTGCAGCGCGCGGCGGCGGTCAAATCGCGCATCTCCGCTTTCGCCGCAACGCTGGTGCCGCTGCAGCAGCGCCTCGCGGCCTTGCAGGCTGCAGCGGCGCAGCCTGCAAGCGCGCCTGCCGCCGCCGATCAGGCGGCGGACGCAGTGCGCGCGCAAGCCCACGCGGCCGCGGATATTCTCAAGCAGGAAATCTCAGGCGTGAAGCAGGAGATCGTAGACGGGAGCGCAGGGATCTCGTCTGACATCGACGCCACCGCCGGGGACGTCACCACTGCGATGGACCGCGCCAAGTCGCAAATCGACGGCGTCGAGACCGAGGCGGGCGGTGCAGTCGATGCGGTCATGGGCCGGGTGAACACCACCGTGAGCGCGATCGAAGGGGAAGTGTCGTCGCTCATCGCGCAGATCGGCGCGTTCAAGGGACGGGCCCACGAAGCAGCCCTCGCGGTCGACGATCCGCTGCAGCAGACCGAGGCCATGATCGACGCCGTGGCGCAAAAGATCGAAGCAGTCGGCCAGGTCATCGACGAAATCCTCGCAGCCATCGAGTCGCAAATCGTCCGCCTGGAGACGGTCATTGCGGCGATCAAGCAGGCGATCGATTCCGCCGTCGCAGGTGTGGATCAGGCGATCAACGGACTGGTCGAGACCCTGGGCGACATCATCGCCGAAATGGAGCAGCTCAAGCCGGCGCTGCTCGCCCTTCCGGACCGGTTCCAGCCGGTGATGGCGCAGATCGATGCGGCCAAGCAGGTGATCGCGGGCATCCAGCAGCGCATCCGCGACTTCGTCGAACAGGCCGATAGCACGCTGGACCAGGCGAAGCTCGAGCTCGATCAGGCGGAGGAGCGCTGCGACAATGCGATTGCGGTGTGCAACAAGTACATGAGCCGCGCCCCGGCGCTGGCTGGCGCGAAGACCTTGTTCGTCGGCGTCAAGGCGATGATCCCGGGGATCAAGACTACGATTGCGGCTGCGCGGAAGTCCGTCGATACCGCAGGCAGCACCGCCATCTCGCTGCTCGACCAGGCGATTGCGCTGGTGGAGGAATTGCGCCCGCCGCTGGAGCAGGCGATCGAGCAGGTGCGCCAGGCGATCGCCAAAGTGATCGCCGTGATGGACCAGGTGCGCGCGGCGTTGGAGCAGGCCCAGGCGCGCATGCAGGAGGCTTCCACCAAAATGCATGCGGCGGCCGACGAAATAAAGCCGAAATTGGATGCGCTCGTCGCCAAGGTGCGCGAAATCCGCGACGGGTTCGTGGCACAGGCGCAGCCGCGCGAAAAGGTGAACGCGATCGAGGCGCAGGTGCTGGGCCTCAAGGAGCGCTTGGTGGCGCCGGTGCGCACGCAGGTGGGGGCGGCCGAATCGCGCGTCGTGCAATCGATCGACCAAGTGCAGGCGACGATGAACATCCCGGTCGCCCAGCTGCAGGAAAAGACACAGTTGGTGCAGAACCAGGTGTCGGCGCTGCGCGAGCGGGTCAGCCTGCCGCCGGTGCGGCTGGCGGCGCTGATGGACGAGCTGAAAAGCCAGCTGACGAATGCAGTCGACCAGGCGAAGCAAGCGCTCGAGCAGCAATCGCAGCTCGCCGCATCGATGCTCGACCAGGCCCTGCAGGCAATCGATCAGCAGTTGCAGGCGTTCGACAACGCGCGCCCCGGAGACGCAGCGATGAGCGCGCTGCAGTCCGCGATCGATCAGGCCAGCAGCCAGGCGAGCGGCCTAGCGGACAAGGGCCGGTCGGCGGCGCGTGACGCGAGCGCGGGCGTCGATGCGCACGCGGGCAGCGTGTCCGAGTGGCAGGCCGAGGCCAATGCGGGACTGCAGCAGGCGCTGGCCGCCGCCAACGATGCGGCCGGCGAGGCGGCACGCATGCACGACAAGTTCAAATCGGCCGCGGACAGCGCGCACGCGCAGACCGCAAGCGCCGCGGCGGGTCTGGCGTCGCTGAAACAGGCGGCCGATCCGATGCAGGCCGAACTCGCGTCCATACGGCAGAATGCGCTGCGCCAGGGCGAGCTCGTGTCCAAGGCGGGCGCCGGACCGCGCGAACGCCTCGCGGCGGCCACGCACGACCTGGATACGGTTCTGAAGGATGCGCTCGCAGCCGTGGGGCCGCCCGCCGATGAAGCGAAGGACGTACAGGCAAAGATGAACGCCCGCCTCGCCTCGGTCGCGACCGAGGCGGACGCCGTGCATACGCGCGTGCAGGCCGCCGCCGAGCAGGCCGCGGCGAGAACCGAACGCGCGCAGGCGGAGGTAACGCAGCGCCGCGACCAAGGCACGGCGCTGATCGAAAAAGCGCGGGCGCCGGTGGCATCGGCCAAAGCGCAGACCGATTCGGCGCGCGCCAACGTGGTGAGCGCCGAGGCGATCGTCGCCGCGGAGGTCGCCAAGCACGGCGGCAAAGCGCTCGAACGCGCGCCCGCGAAGCCCGCGGAATCTGCAGCCGCCGCCGCAGCCGAAAAGCCGGCAGCGGGCGCAGCATCTACCGCCGGAAAAGCCGCGGCCGAAGCGGCTCCGGCCGCCGCCGCCCCATCCGCATCGGCGTCCGACAAGGCTGCCGCCAAAACATCGAGCGCTTCCGCCGCTGGCCAAGCGACTCCGGCGGCGCCTGCAGCCGCCGGTGAAACGCCGGCCGCGCCTTCCGCCAAGGCGAGCGGCGAAGCCGCTGCCTCTGCATCCGCACCGGAAAAGGCCAGCGCCGAACCATCGACCGGTTCCGCCGCTGGCCAAGCGACCGCGGCGGCGGCTGCCGCTGGAGAAACTCCGACTACAGCTTCTGGCAAAGCGACTGCCGAAACCGCCGCCGCTGCTGCACCGGCCGCTGCTGGGTCGGCTTCCGCTGCAGCCGCCGCACAAAAGCCTGCGCCGACTGCGCCCGGCGCGGACGCTGCCGCCGCAGCGGCTGGTGACAAGGCGCGTTCAGACAAGATCGCCGCGCCCGAAGCAGGGCTCGCCAAACCGGCTGCCGGTGCACCTGCCCCGGCGGAGCCCGCCGTCGGCAAAGAACGCGCCGATGCAACTGCCGGCGGTGGACCCGTTCCGCAGGCAGCTGCCGCGACGCGCTCCGATGAAGCGCCCGGTGCTGTCCCCAAGACGCCGGCAACGGACGCGCCGGTTTCCGCTGCGCCCCGTGCACCGGCCGACGGTGGCAGACCGACAACGGCCGGAGCCTCGCGCGAAGGAGCAGAAGCCGCTGCGCCAGCGGGTGCCGGATCAGGTGCCCGCGTTCCGCCTGGAACCGGTTCCGGTGCCACCGAAAAGCCCGGCGCCATTCCTGGCGGCGGCGCACCGGGCCAAGCGGCGACGGCGGGAACCGAAAAATCGACGCCGCCGCCTGCCGGGTTCCCGACCGGCGCGCCGGAGCAGTCCGCGCAACCGGACGCGAAACGCGTTTCTGCTGCGCGTGGGTTCCCTCCCGGCTCGGGCACGCCCGCCACGGGCGCAGCGGCGACGCCGCCGCCCAAACCCGAGGGGCTCTCCCTGGACACCGAGGTCTCCGGCAAGACTGTCCCGCACGAGACCGCTCCCGCGGGGAAGGCGGGGGGGTCGCCGCTGGATGAACTGAAGGACGCGCTGTCGCGCGAAGACGCAAAGAAGTGAATCGCGCCGCAGCGCAAAGCCGCGTGCGGCCGAACGCGTTGCGGCCGCGCCGGGCTCTCGTGCGTCAGCGCGTCTGCGGTTCGATTTCGACCGGGAGCTTCCCGGCGCGTATGGCGCGCTTGAACAGAGTGAAATCCTGTTCGCACTGGTCCGCGTAGGACTGGGCGAAATCCGTTATCGCGCGGTCGAGCCGGTCCGAGCGGCCGAGATAACCGGAGAGGCGCGCGCTGTCGCCGGATTTCGCATGCGCGCGCGCGAGCGCCCAGCCGCACATGTCGGCGAAGTTGAACAGCACCTGTCCTTTCAGCTGATCGTAGGCCACCGATGTCTTCATGTCGCGCAGCTGGCGCACGTAATACTGGTGGCCGTCGTCGTCGTTGGCCCAGCCGAGAAATATATCGCTCGCGCACTGCATCAGCCGCTGCCCGACGACCACGCGCTGGCCCTGGTGCGCATGCGGGCCCTTGCCGGCGAAAGGCGCGAGGACCGACGGACAAGCTTCCTTCACCTGCAGCACCAGTCTGTCGCCGCCGTCGGACAGGTACAGCGCCGCGGCGCAGCGCGTGCCGACGCTGCCGACGCCGACGACCTTGAGCGCCAGATCGGCGAGACGATAGCGCGACAGCAGGTAGCGCCGGTCCTCGGGGAGGGTGGCAGGATAGCGTTCCAGCACTTTGCGGAAGGACTTTTCCAGCTTGGCGTTGCGCGGCAGATGGGCGATGGTCGGCGGCTGCTCCTTGAAGCGCAAGTGTCCGTCGTCCTCGACCAGCAGCTTGCCGATAAGGCTGTCGGCGGTGCGCCGCCGCGCCCTGTTTTCGAATTCGATGCGGCGCTGCCGCGTGGCTTCGTCGGGCGCGGTGCGGATCAGGATCTCCGAGTCGATGATCGCGTACCAGGTTTCGAGCGGGGCCGCCATGGCGTATTCGGCAATGTGCCGCCGGTACGCGGCGAGCGCTGCCGCGGTAACGTCCCGCGCCGAGGCCGCGTCGTAGCCCTGATCGCGGCAGAGGAGCACGAAACTCACGGCGAGCCGCTTCAGGTCGAATTCCCATGACGCGGGCAGCGTCTCGTCGAAGTCGTTGATGTCGAACAGCACGCGCCGCTCCGGGGAAGCGAACGCGCCGAAATTTCCCAGATGGCAATCGCCGCAAGCCTGCACGCGGATGCCGGTGACGGGGCCGGCGGCGACGTCCGCCGCCATCATCCCGGCGGCGCCGCGCATATAGGTAAATGGGGAATGGCTCATGCGGCCGTAGCGCAGCGGCAGCAGGTGGTGCAACCGGTTCTTGCTCGAAACCAGCAGCATTTCCAGCGGATCGCCGCTGCGCATCGAGGGTGTCCACAGTGCGTGGGTCGGGCGCGGCAGCTTCTTGCGCAGCGCCCGGCCCTCGCGATACGCTCTGTCGCGCGCTGATTTCAGCGATCCGATCGTTCCTGTGGCATCCTTGGGCATCGGCAATGCTTCCTCGTCGGGTGCGGGTGCTCGCTCGCGCGCAGCGTCGCTATGCGAAATCGGGCGTATAGGGTACCGGATTGGCGCCTCGGATGCAGCATCCGCGCAAGCGCCCCATTTGATACGATACGCGGTCTTGCCACGCGCGATACGGACAGCCGAATGAATAACTGGACTTCGGGCTACGTTGCCGACATCGATTACACCTCGGGCTTCTACTCGGACATGACGCCCGCGCAGCTGTCGTTCGCGCTGCTCGCGCGGGACTCCGATGCGCCGGACATCGAGGGCGAATTCAACTATTGCGAACTGGGCTGCGGCCAGGGCCTGACCACCAATCTCATGGCTGCGGCATACCCGAACGGCTTGTTCTGGGCCAACGATTTCAATCCGACCCACATCGCGTCGGCGCGCAAGTTGGCCTCGGCCGCGGGCTCGAAGAACGTGCGCTTCTTCGATTCCAGTTTCGCCGAATTCTGCGAGGCCGACCTGCCGGAATTCGACTTCATCTGCCTGCACGGCGTGTGGACGTGGATCAACACGGACAACAGGCAGGCCATTCTGCGGCTGATCCGCAGCAGGCTCAAGGTCGGCGGCGTGGTCTACGTAAGTTACAACGCGCTGCCCGGGTGGGCACCGCTGCAACCCCTGCAGCGATTGCTCGCCGATCACGCGGCGACCAGCACCGACCCGATCGAGACCCGCATCCAGCGCGCGGTCGCCTTCGCCGACAAGTTGCGCAGCACGGGGGCGCGCTATTTCGAAGCCAATCAGGCGGTTCTCACGCGTCTGGACAGCATCAAGGAAGCATCGCCGAATTACCTCGCGCATGAGTACCTCGTCGGCGACTTCGCCCCCGCCTATCACGCCGATGTCGTGCGCGAATTCTCCGAAGCCAAGCTCTCGTTCGCCGGTTCTGCCGACATCCGCCACCACGTGGATGCGCTGAATTTCAATCCGCTACAGCTGGAGCTGCTGGCGGGGATCGCGGACCCGGTGCTGCGGGAAACCGTCGGCGATTACATCCTCGCGCGACGATTCCGCCAGGACATCTTCGTAAAGGGACAGGCACCGCTCGACGCGCAGGAGGTGAACGCACGCTGGTTGAACACGCGCTTCGCGCTCAAGATGAAACGCAGCGACGTGCCGCCGACGGTGCTCGGCCCGGTCGGCGAGGTCACGCTGCATCCGGAAGTCTATACACCGATACTCGATGCGCTTGCGGCCGGGCCGAAGTCGGTTGCGCAACTTGTCTCCGCAGGCCCCCTCGAAGCAATCGGCTTCGAACGGCTGCGTCAGGCGCTGACGGTGCTGGTCGGCATGGAAGCGGCCGCGCCCTGTCTCGGCGCTGCGGGCGAAGCGACGCGCATTGCGCGCACCCGCGCGTTCAACGTCTTCAGCCTCGAGCGCGCCCAACGCAGGGGGGCGCGCGCCTGGCTCGCCTCGCCGCTCACCGGCAGCGGCGTGGCCATCGCCGGCGTGCTCCAGGCTTTCCTGCACGCGCGCCAGCTGAACCGGGAAGACGTTCCCGAATACGTCTGGGAGGTCCTGCGCGCCCGCGGCGTGCGTCTCAAAAAGGACGACAAGGAGCTCGAATCGCCCGAGGAGAACCTCGCCGAGCTGCGGCTCAATTTCGCCCGCTTCACCGAGGAGCTGCTACCGGTGTTTCAGAATCTGGGGGTCGCATGACGTTTCGGATCGCTCGAGGCACAGCACGGATCAATCCCGCTAACTGAGAGGCACCAGCTATGCCAATCAATAATATTTGGAGCCAGATGTACCAGATCTTCTGGCAGCCGGAGATTCCGTATCTGATCGGCGCGATGGTGCTGGTCACCGCGCTGCTCATGTATTTCCGCAAGGAAACGCGCAGCAGCTACCGCGACACGCTGTTCCTTTTCCTTTTCGGCCTGGCCGGGCAAGTGCTGAGCGCGGCGATGCAGATACTGGAGCTTTCCAAGCCCGCGGCGGTCGTGTACGAAGTCTCGATGATCGTCGCGACGATCGCCATCATCCGCCAGTGCGGGTTCCTGGTGTTCCGCTTCGTGCTGCGCGAACTGCGCATTCACCCGCCGCAGATCATGGAGGATCTGGTCATATTCGGCGCGTACGTCGTCTTCGCCATTGCACGGATCAAGTACGCCGGGGTCAATCTCTCCGGAATCCTCGCCTTCTCCGCGCTCACGACGGCGCTCATCGCGTTCGCGATGCAGGACACGCTCGGGAACGTGCTCGGCGGCCTGGTGCTGCAGTTCGACAACTCGATCAACGTCGGCGACCACATCAAGGTGGGCGAGGTGGTCGGAAAGGTGGTCGACATCCGCTGGCGCTCGACCGCCGTGGAAACCAGCAACTGGGAGACCGTCGTCATACCCAACTCGCAGCTGATGAAGGGAAGTTTCGCCATACTCGGGCGCCGTTCGGGCCAGCCGCTGCAGTGGCGAAGGTGGATCTATTTCACCGTGGATCCCGGCGCCACCCCCGGGCAGGTAATCGGGACGGTCGAGGACGCAGTGCGCAATGCCGCCATCCCCAAGATAGCCCGGCAACCGCAGCCCGCCTGCCTGCTGCTCGGCTTCGAGGGCGGCAACCTGCGTTACGGTCTGCGCTATTGGCTGACCGACATCGCCGCAGACGGTTCGACCGACTCGCTGGTGCGCATCAACATTTTCACCACGCTGCAGCGCGCCGGCATACGCGTGTCCGAACCGCAGCAGACCGTGCATCTGGTGGAACACGACGAGGAGCACGCGGAACTGGTGCAGGAGCGGGAGATTCAGCGGCGGATCAAGGCGCTCAAGGGCGTCGACCTGTTCGCCCGGCTCACCGCGCGGGAACTGCGCACGCTCGCGCAGCGGCTGCAATACCATCCATTCGCGAAAGGCGACGTTATCACCCGGCAAGGCGCGATATCGGACTGCATCTACATTATCGCCGGCGGCGAAGCGGAAGTGCTGTACCAAACCGAGTCCGGCGAAAAGCAGTCGCTGGCAAAGCTGGAAGCGGGCCGCTTTTTCGGGGAGATGGGCCTCATGACCGGCGAGCCGCGCAGGGCTACGGTCGTGGCACGAACCGAGGCGATCTGTTACCAACTCGACAAGGGCTCCTTCCGCGACCTGATCGTGAAGCGCCCCGCCATCGCCGAGAACATCAGCGAGATCATCGCCTCGCGGCAGTTCGATCTGGACACTGCGCGGCAGAACCTTGCCGTAGACGCCGCCAACGCGGAAAAGGGCCACCGCGAACTGCTGGCGAAGATCCGGCGCTTCTTCGGTCTCAAGCCGTCGCGCTGAGTCGCCGTCAGTGCCTGCGGCCAGCGCGGAAAGACGCGTTCGGCTCCGGACCGCGGCTGCGCACCGCGATTTCAGCGCGCATGCATTTCAGTCGCACCCGCGCGATGCTGGCCGCGATTGACTGATGTCGGCGCCGTCCCTTTGTCGCCGGTTATTGTTCGTGTGTTCCGGTCATAGCCGAGCAGCGGCAAGCCGCGAATCGAGGGTTTTCAGCCGATCCAGCCAGGGCTTCTTGAGATCGGGACGGTATCCCATCTCGATCGCCTCGGCGCAGATCTGCGCAAAAAGCGTTTCCTCGTGCGCGTAAAGCCCGAACGCCCTGGCCCCGTTGAGGGCTGATGCGCGGCGTCCGATCGGCCCGAACGCCGCTCCGCGCGGCGCAAACCCGATCATGGGGAAGCACTCGGTCAGCGGTTTCGCCAGACCACCCGGATTGCCGACCTCGTCGCTGTGGTAGACGCAGTCTCCGCCGTGGTAGACCGCCTTCAGCGCCTGATTGATCCGGTCCTTCACGTTTGCCAGCCTGCCCGTCATGTTGCCGATGATGATCGGCTCGCGAAAGCCCTTGCTGACGATCCTGGCATCCTCACCCCACCTTATGGTACCGCGCCAGCGCCATCTGCCATCCGGTCCGCGTTGCAGGCCGCCTGCGGTGTGACCTTCATAGTGCTTGCTTCGCGGCCAGACGGAGAACAGGTCGTAGTCGCCGGTCACACACGCCTTGAATCCGTATTCCTGGAGCGAGGGTGTCGGGTTGGTCATTCCGAGCAGCCAGGTCCAGCCGCCGGCCAGCTTCCAGCGCTGATCGAGGGAGTGCCCGCTAATCGCGCCGCCGTCCTGGAGCTGGCGGAAGTTTCTGGTATCGAGGATTTGGATCGCCCAATAAGAACTGCAGTCGTAGACACTGCTAGAGCCCGGCGCGAGCCCCATGCGCCTGAGTTCGGCAATTGGATACTCGACCAGACGATAACGAACGGTAACGCCGTTCTTGGTCGCATCACCCGAATGCGCCTTCAAGTAGCGCCCGGCCTGGCCGGGAACGGGAATCCAGGTGTTATGAAGTGCCGCGATCAGCCGGTTGGTTTCGAGCCACACCTTGCGCGCGTCGGAGATGATGATAGGACCGTAGCCGCCCTTCCAGCTGCGGCCGCCCCTCCAGCGCCGGACCCATTCGTCGGAGACATGGGTCTCGTGGCCTTCACCGAGACTGGGGTCGACGTACTCGGCGGCGCCCGCGAGCGCAGCCTCATTTTCGCGCTTGTTTAGGCCGAGGATCCCTTTGTCTCCGGCTTTCTTGTTGAGGCGCGGGTCCATGCAGACGAATCCCGCCATCGGCCCCCAATCGCAGGATTTGGCGTGCAGGCGCGAGCTCTTCATCGCATAGTTCTCTTCGATGAGCCCGACGTTCTGCTTGCCGCACTCGCGAAACAAGATGTAGTGATTCAGGGAATCGGCGACGCCCTGAATCATCTGGCCGTGTCTCACAGGAATGCCCGCAGCGTTGCAAGCCCCTGCTAAAGTCGTTTCCACGCTTCACCTCTTTCGGCTCGCCCGAATATCGCGTTTCGTACCGCCAATTCTTTGGCGGTGTTCTCGAACGCGCCGACGTAGACGACATATCCGCGGGTCGCAGTGTCGATGAGGGTCATGCCATTCTCGGGATGCACGTACGAGCCCTGTGATCCACTCATCGGCATGGGCATTTCCTCATCGACGAACTGTCCTGCCCGTTTAGGGCACTTCCCGGATCATCGTGTCCCTCAGGCCGGCGGCGCGAATTTTCGGGACCGCCGCCTCCGCCCCCGCGCGATCGTCGAACGGTCCCACCCAAACGGTTACCAGTGGCTTGCGCCCGCGTCTCGCGACCGGGCTGGTCTGCGCGACCAGATTCCGCTGCCGCAGCTGCTGCGCAATGTTCTCCGCCTTGGCGCCACTTTCAAAAGCGCCGACATAAACGACAAAGCCCTGCACCGCGGTATCGGTTTGGCGCGCGCTTGCGCTTTGCGCTTCGGCGCCGTTCTCAGAAGAACTGTTCCCGGAATTCTCGCGCGGCGCCTCGATCGCTGCGGGCGCCGCACCGGCCTCACGCGAGAGCCCGCGAGCCGCCACATCGCGCGCCGGGTTCGCTTGCGATGATCTGGTCGGCAGCGGCAACTTAGGTGCCGCGTGCAAGCTCGGCAGCATAGGTGCCGCAGGCGGGCTCGGCAGCCTGGGCATTGCCGGGGCTTGGGGCACCCTGGGCAGTGCGGGAACCACCGGAGGCGCGGGCGCCGCCGGCAGCGACGGGAGCGCAGCCACGGGCCGGATCGCGCCGGCCGCCGCTCCGGTGGCCAGCGCCGCCGGGGGCGTGGAAGGCGCCGGCACTGCCGCGGGTGCCGGTGTCTGAGCAACCGGAGCTACCGCGCTCGCCGAGCTGTGCTTCGCGGCACTCAAGCGCCCGATCGCCTCGGAAGCGCCCCATTCGCGACCGGCCAACAGCCCGGCTGCGAATAGCAGGATACCCAGCACGATCAGCCCGCTCACGAATATGGCGAGCATGCGGCCGGTTAACGAATAGTGGTGTTCCATGTCTCGGACTCCTCAGCGCGTCACGGTGTCATCACCGTAAACTGGCCCGGGGCGATGATCTGGATCACGCCACCCCAGTTGCACATCAGTTTGGAAGAATTGTTCAGCGCCGGCATGTTGCCGATCATTACCGTAGGCGCGCCGACGATCCAGGGCGCCGTGGTGACGGGTATGCAGGGCATGGGCGTGAGCACGCCGAGCGCAGCGGCGGTGGCCGCCGCCACCATCGGATTGGAAGGGCTGTTGCACATGCCGAAAGGCGGGATGTTCACGATGGGCTTGTTGTCCATGATGTTCGCCGCCGGCGAACCGGTCAACACGCGGTTTGCCGGCAGGACGACCAGGCTGCTCGGTGCCACACCAAAACTGCATTGCATCATCGCTCCCATGCACACCTGCATTCCCATCGGCTACCCCTTCACCAGTTTTTCCAGAAAGGCGGACATCCTCGATTGCCACGGCTGGGCGCCTGCGCCCGCCGCAGCCTTAGGGTTGCCCGCCTCATCGTACTCGCGCACCGGCCCCGCCGGCTTTCCTTCCTTGAATAATGCGGTCTCTTTGAGCTTGCCGTTGGCGTGGAAGCGCTTGCGCTCACCATCGAGTTTGCCGTTGCGGTAGGGCGCGCGTTCCAATACCTTGCCTTTGCTGTCGTATTCGATGGCCTCGCCCTCCAGCGCGCCGAGCGCGTACTGGGCGCGCCGCACGAGCTTCCCGTTGGGATCGTAATATAGCGCCTCCCCGTGCGGTTTGCCCCGGAGGTAGGTCATGCGCGCGGCGGCCTCGCCCGTTTCTCCATAACTGATGAATTCGCCTTCCTGCACGCCCTGCCGGTAGTGCAGCATTGCGATCGGCTGGCCCTCGGAATACAGCAGCGTCCTGCCGTCCAACACTCCCGCTGCGTATTGCGACTTCTGCGCGAGCTGACCCGCATCGTCATAGATGCGCACTTCGCCATCGAGCACGCCTTCGCGCAAGTGCGCGCTGCGCAACGGGCGGCCATCGGGGGAGAAGCTCTGCGTCTCGCCTTCGAGCTTCCCGTTGCGGATCTGCGAGCGTTCCTTGACCTTCCCGTCCTCGTAGCGGCTCTCCACGACCTGCGTCCCATCGGCGGGGGTCGCTTGCGCGATGTCGCCCTTTGCAAATCCTCCGGTGAGGTCCTTGCCGTTTGCCATGTCAGTTGATCTTGACCATGCCGCCCTTGAGCGTGAGCATGCCACCGCCGTCCACCGTCTGCGTGGCGGAGGCCTTGTTGTTCAGCTGAACGCCGGCATCGTTGGTCAGGTTGACGCCGGCCTTGTTCGTCAGGTTCGTGCCGGCGTTGTTCGTCAATTCCGTGCCGGCCTTGTTGGTGAGCCCGGTGCCGGCCTGATTGGTCAGGGACTGCGCCGACTTGATGGTGACGGTGCCCGTGACGTCGATAACGAGATTCCCCGTCACCTTGAGTTCATAGTTGCCGGTCACCTTCTGCGAGTAGTCCGCCTTGTTGGTGTGCGTCTCGTTTCCGGTCACGGTGAGGTCGCGGGTGCCCTTCACCTCGTAGGTTTCCGTGCCGGTCGCGACCTGCACCGTGCGATTGCCCTTGGACACGACCAGCTTCTCGTTGCCCTCCTGAATCGTCGTGGTGCGGTCGTTCTTGATGTTGTTGATTTCGTCGTGCAGCACATCCTTCTTGCGGTCGTTTTCGACCTTGATCGTCATGTCCTTCTGCGCGTGAACGTAGATCTCCTCCGAATCCTTCTTGTCCTCGAAGCGGATTTCGTTGGAGCCGCCGCCGCCCTTCGAGGAATTGCTCATAATGGTGCTCTTGGTTTGCTGGTCGGGCAGCGCATAAGGAACGGTCTTCTCGGCGTTGTAGACGCTGCCGGTGATGATCGGCCGGTCCGGATCGCCTTCGAGAAAGCTGACGATCACCTCCTGGCCGATGCGCGGCAGGAACAGGCTTCCCCATCCCTGCCCGGCCCAGCCTTGTGCCACGCGCACCCAGCAGGAGCTGTTCTCGTCCTTGGTCCCCTGCTGGTCCCAGTGGAACTGCACCTTGACCCGGCCGTATTGGTCGGTCCAGATTTCCTCCCCGCTCTTGCCGACGACGGTGGCCGTCTGCGCGCCCATGACCCGCGCCTTGGGCGTGATGCGCGGCGGGCGGAACGGAACCGTCAGCGGGTAGGCGTCGAAGGTATTGCTGTAATTCTCGTGGGTCGCAGCATGGGCGAGGCGCCGCAGCACGTAAGTATCGTTCACGTCGGTGCGAAAATGCCCGGTGAGCGCGAATTTGTAGCCCGGGACGAAAGCCATGCAATAGCTGTCGCCGCGCACCGAGCGGCCCGGATGCTGCAGTTCCTGCAGCCGGATTTTCGCCCTGCCGTCGCCGTCGCTTTTTGCCGTGTATCCGCCGGGGTATTCGTAGACTTCCATCCTGCCGGAACTGGCCGCCTGGCTGGCGAGCAGTTCCGTGCTCGGGGTCACGAAATTGAAGTCGTCCGCCGAATATTTCGCGGGAACCGCCTGCTCCTCGAGCGACCAGCGAAAGACGACGTCCGCATCTTCCTGCGTGCTCAAATCGGGCCGGAAGCGGGCCGAAGCGCAGTTGGGGCAATCAGTGATCGCGCCGGAGTCGTCGGCGAGCACCAGGGTGTGCTTGCCGTCCTCATGCTCGAAAAAATAGAAAATCCCGTCTTCCTCCATCAGCCGCGAGATGAAGTCGAATGCGCTCTCCTGGTACTGGACGCAGTAGTCGCGCGCGGTGTAGGTGCCGGTCGTCTGATCCTTGTAATCGCTGAAGCCGAGGTCGGAGAATATGGCTTTGATGATGTCAGGGGTGGTCTTTGCCTGGAAGATGCGCGAGTCGGTGCGCAGCGTCAGCCACCACAGCCAGGGCCGCAGTTCGGCGCGGTAGGTGGCGAAATCGAGGTCGCCGCCAGTCTGCACGAAGCGCGTGACGACGCCGTTGACGTAGCGCTTGTTCGTTTGGTCGATATTCAGCGTCACCGTCGCAACCTTGCCCACCACCTGGCTGAAATCCAGCCCCGCGTCGCCCGAAACCATTTCCAGATCGAAATAGAACAGGCTGGAGATGCCCTCCTCCCCGTGCATCCCCATGAGCACCAGCGCGTCCGCGCCGAGCGGAGTCGTGATGGACAGGTAGGAGTTTTCCTGTGTGAACCCGGTGCGCATGCCGCGGGACTCAGCCTTTCCCGATGCGACGCACTTTGCCGGCGCCGCCCGCCGACGGTTTGGAATCCGCGCCGGCGGGCTGGTTGCTGAATTTGTAGGCAAACCCTCCGGACGGGTCGAGCGAGATGTGCACCGAGCTGAACGTCTCCGCCACCGACATGAGCTCCAATATCTGGGTGGACAGTTCCGGCAGCAGACTATGCGTCAGAATGTGATCGACGTTGCGCGCGCCGCTGTCGACTTCCGTGCATCGACCGGTAATCGCCTCGATCAGACTCGGGTCGTAGCTGAGATCCGCTTGGTGGTTCCTGCGGAAGCGCTCCTGGATCTTCGCCAGTTTGAGTTCGACGATGGCGCGTATTTCGGCATCGCCCAGCGGATAATACGGCACCGTGACCAGCCGCCCGAGAAAGGCCGGCGCAAAGTGGCGCAGCAGCGCCGGACGCAGCTTCTCCACCAGGACGTCCGGGTCGGGCCGCGCGCTCCGTCCTTCGCAGGCGCCGATGATGATCTCCTGCCCCGCGTTGGACGTCAGCAGGATGACCGTATTCTTGAAGTTGACGAGCACGCCCTCGCCGTCTTCCATGATCCCCTTGTCGAATACGTTGTAGAACAATTCCATGACGTCGGGGTGCGCCTTTTCCACTTCGTCCAGCAGGACGACGCTGTAGGGCTTGCGCCTCACCGCCTCGGTCAGGATGCCGCCTCCGCCGTAGCCCACGTAACCCGGCGGCGCGCCCTTGAGACTGGAGACGGTGTGCGCTTCCTGGAACTCGGACATGTTCACCACGATCATGTTCCGTTCACCGCCATAGAGCTGGTCGGCGAGCGCCGCCGCGGTTTCGGTCTTGCCCACACCGCTCGGGCCCACGAGCAGGAACACGCCCACGGGCTTGCCGGGGTCGTCCAGCTCGGCGCGAAATGTGCGCACGCGCCGCGCAATCGCTTCCAGCGCCTGGTCCTGTCCGACGACACGCTCGGCGAGGCGGGCCTTCAGATTGAGCACCGTGCGTACCTCGTCGACCATCATCTTGCCCACCGGTATTCCGGTCCAACCCGAGATCACCGACGCCACGACCTCCGAATCCACGCACACCGGCACCATCGGTTCGTCGCTCTGTATCGCCTCCAGCCCGCGCTCGAGCCGCGCCAGGCTGGTTGCAAGGTCCGCCGCGTCGGAGGAATCGTCGCTTCCGTCCGCATCCCCGCTCTCGGCGCGCGCGTCGAGTTTGCGCCGAAGCGCGAGAATCTCGGCCACCGCCTGACGTTCCTCGTCGAGGCGCTCGAGCAGCTGCTTGTGGTTTCTTTGCCGTTCCTGAATATCTTCGGAATACTCCTTGATGCGCCTGGCATGGTCCGTGCCGGTCTGCGCTTCCTGCCGCAGGATGCGCAATTCGGTTTTCAGCTTTTCGAGAACGCGCGTGGCCTCCTCCACCTCCGGCGGCGTCCCGCTCTGGCCGATCGCGACGCGCGCGCAGGCGGTGTCGAGCACGCTGATCGCCTTGTCGGGAAGCTGCCGTCCGGTCAGATACCGGTGCGACAGGCGCACCGCGTCGCGCACCGCCACGTCGAGTATCTTCACCTGGTGATGGCGTTCCAGGTTTTCGACCACGCCGCGCAGCATGTCTATCGCCACCTCCTCGCTCGGCTCTTCGATCTTGACGACCTGGAATCGCCGCGCCAGCGCCGGGTCCTTTTCGACGTATTTCTTGTACTCGGCCCAGGTCGTCGCGGCGATGGTTCGCAGTTCCCCGCGCGCGAGCGCCGGCTTGAGCAGGTTGGCCGCGTCGCCCTGCCCCTCGGACCCGCCGGCTCCGATCAGCTGGTGCGCCTCGTCGATGAACAGAATGATCGGCTGCGGCGAGGCTTTCACTTCGGCGATGACCGACTTCAGCCGGTTCTCGAATTCGCCCTTGATTCCGGCACCCGCCTGGAGCAGACCGAGATCGAGCGTGCGTACCGCCACCCCCTGCAGCGCCGGCGGCACGCTGCCTCTGGCGATGCTCAAGGCGAAGCCTTCGACCACTGCGGTCTTTCCCACGCCCGCTTCGCCGGTGAGTATCGGATTATTCTGGCGGCGGCGCATCAGCACGTCGATGATCTGGCGGATCTCCGCGTCGCGTCCCCGGATGGGATCGATTTGCCCGTCGCGCGCCTGTGCCGTGAGATCGAGCGTGTACTGGTCAAGCGCGGGAGTCGCCCCGCCTTTGGCCTTGCCGCGCGCGGGACTTGCGCTCTGCGTCGCGCCCGGCACCGCCTGCGGCCGCGCTGCGCCGGGCCCGATCGTCCCTTCGGTCGATTCGGCCAGGATTCCCGCGAGCGCGTTGCGCAGGGATTCCCGCGGTATCTGCAGCAGTGCCGGCGCGGACTCGAGCAACGTGCTGCGCAGGCTGTCGACCTGGAGCAGCGCAAGCATCAGGGAACCGGAGCGCACGAATTGCTCGCCAAGGTGCATCGACGAAATCAGCCATGCCTCCTGCATCAGCGCGGTGAAGTGCGGCGACAGGGCCGGCGTACGCCCGTTGCCGCGCTTGAATCGGTCCATCGCGGAGGTAAGCTGGGCGGTCAAGGCTTCCGGTTTGACGTCGAAATGGCGCAGCACCAGATCGACGTCCGGCGCCGGCTGCTCGATCAGTCTGAGCAGCAAGTGCTCGATCTCGACGTTGTAATGCGTCTGGCTGACGCACAGCGCGGCCGCCTGTTCGAGCGCATGGCGGCAGTCCGCATTGAGTTTGCCGATCAGCAAGCGTACGTCGTTGTCCATTTCCTTACGCGGCCTTCATATGGTGTGGGTGGTCCTGGTACAACGCAGGCAGGCGCAGGCGCGCCGGGTCGTCGCTGGGGCGGCTGCGCCCCGTGTTCAGCCAGGTGGTCCAGCCGAGGCGACTGTCGCTCGACGCGCTGAGCCGCGTTCCCGATAGCTGATTCGGTTCCAGCGTGAGACACAGTTCGATGTCGATGTCCTGCTGCAGGTGAACGCGGGCAATGCGCGCGAGCTCCGTGTACGCCGGACCGAGCGGAAGAAACTCCCGCAAATGCGACACCTTCATCGCGCTCAGGTGCAGCCTGATCCGCCCCATCTGGTCCCAGGCGCGGACTCCCAGCACGGCATCGATCCCCAGTCGTTGATTCGCGCCCAGGCGGGTGCCGATGCGCGTATGGTCGCGCGCGTCTATCCGCAGCCAGCGTCCGAGCATCTGCTCGCCGCGCACGCGAATTCCGAAGTGATCGCCGAGCATCGCCTCCAGGCCGGCCATCGAGCGGACCTGGTTGGAAAGAATGCCCGAGTAACGCAGCAGCGAGCGCGCCCAGCGCCGCGCATCCCTGGTGTCGGCCGCGAATTCCAGGCCCGCGAGATCAAACAGCCAGCGCGCCCATTCCGTCTGTTCCGGCGGCCGGTTGCTGAGCGCCATCCGGTGTTTCTTGCGCGAACGGTACAGGAACGAGACCAGCCGGTGGTTGAAAATGTCGAGGAAGTCGCGCGTCGCAAAGTGGTTTTCGCCACGGTCGGCATTGCGCTGGATCACGAGCTCGGTAAACGGCGCGGGAAGCGGCCCCGACGCTCTGGCCAAGCCCATGAATGCGACGGTCAGGCGGACCGGCGCCGACTCATCTGCCGGAAATTCTGCGTCGACAATGTCGCTGGCCGGGAAATCCAGTCCCACCTTCGACTGGAACGCGACCGCCTCGGTGTTGCTGCCGCCGTGTCCTACCGGAACGCTCTCCCGGCGCAGCAACTCCATCAGCCTGACCGCCTGGTAGAAGTCGAAGCGATAGGCCTCGCGTGCGAGCAGTTCGCTCAGAGAACCGGCTGTCGTCCCGTCATCGGTTCCCATCGCTTCCATTCCTCTTCACCGCGTTTTACCACGACCCTGGTAAAGGAGTTGACGGACGTATACAGCGCGAAAAATCGGTTGAGCACAGCCGCCAGCATCAGCGGCGAACTGCCGACGTACGCGCCCTCGTCGAATTCCAGGGTGATCTCGAAACCGCGGCAAAAGCCGCGCCAGGCATCGCGCCCGATGCGCCCGACCACGCTCGCGCTGGACATGGCGCGGATGCCGCGGATCTGCTCGTTGGCCCGGGCCGCATCGGTTACGTTGTACAGAGTCAGCATCTCGCGCAGCGCCTGCAGGCCGGTGTCTGCGTCCAGCAGCGAAACGTGATTCAGCGTCAGCATCGATATCAGCCGCCATTGAGTGCGCCCGCCCAAAGGCGGTGTGATCTGGGGCGTCGGCTCGTACAGACAGGAAATGCGCGACGACGCCGCCGCGATCTCCGGCACAAGAATCGCGCCGACCGGCACCTGCTCGGCAAGCTGGCGATTGGTGCACAGGGTATTGGCGAACACGACCGGAAAGTCCGGCCGCTGCGGACTGAAATCGAGATCGAGAAAAGACAGCCACATGTCGGTACCGGAAAATTCCCGCCGGTGACCAGCATCGCGCCGTGCCACCCAGAATGGCCCTCCCGATTCCTCATGCGATGAATGATCGAACGAATAGAACGGCTGGACGGCGCTCGCGTGCGCCGACTCCTGGTCGGTCGCGGTCACGCTCTCGATGGTGTGAATCTCGGTTGTCGCCTCGTCGCGCCAGTCCGGCACCAGCCGGTACTCGTACCTCCGGTGGTCGATGCGCAACGGCTCGGAGGTCTTGCGAAACAGGTTGATGATCGGGGTGCAGCCGAGACGGAAGCTGTCGCGATCGATGGTCTGACCGCGCGGCCGCGGCTGGTCCAGCAGAAACAGCAGATCGACGGTTTTGTGCGGGCCCCTTGCCGCCTCGAGATGCTGGACGTCGAAAAACAGGAATTTCCGCGGGAACGCGAAGTACTCCTGCAGCAGCTGGTAGGCCGGGTGCACATGGCCCGGCCGCGGGAGCACGTCTTCGTCCGCCGCGAACCCGACCTCCTGGAAGGCCCCTTGCGGCAATCGCTTCGCCTGGCCGCCTTCGGCAAGCACGCATACGCCGCGCAGACTCGAGACCAGCAGCTGATACAGCGGCATGACCTCCATCCACTCCCCGTGCAGATGCAGCCGCAGACGGTTCAATTCGAGGTCGCCAAAATTGGTTTCCCCAAGACAACTCAGACGCAGCCGCAGGACCGATGCGACGCTAGGGTCATCGCGCAGAAAGTCGTAGGCATCGGCGGCCATGAACCCGGCGTCCCTGATCTCGATCGGCCAGAGCGTAAGCGGATAGCAAGTGCGGAAGCGGCATTGGATGCCGCCCTCCGCCTTCGCGTACAACACCGTATGCCTGGGAATCTCGAAACCGCTCGTGAGCTTACCCTGAGTCGGGTCGACGTCGAAATGCGCCACCGACATCGACGGCACGGGGCTCACCAGGCTCGGGTACAAGCTCTCCAGCAGCGCCGAGGATATCTGCGGAAATTCGTTGTCCAGGTCGAGATGAACGCGCGCGGAAAGAAACGCGACCGCTTCGATCAAACGCTCGACGTGCGGGTCCGTCGACTGGCCCGGGCCGAGTTCGAGCAACTGCGCCACCTTGGGGTAGCGCCGGGCAAAATCTGCTCCCTGACCACGCAGGTAGGCAAGCTCGCGCTTGTAGTAGTCGAGCAGGTCCTCTTCCGACCTAGCTGCCAAGTGCGGCCTCCTCCGGTCCCGTGCCGGACACGCTGACGGCGAAAGACACGCGCTCGGTTTCGCGTCCGATCTGGACGGTTCCCGCCACCTTCACCAACAGCGCCTTCTCGCTGTTTCCGAGGACTGTCACCTCGACTTTCGGGTCGCGCAGCCGCGGCTCGAAGCTTTCGATGGTGCTTTGAACCAGGTTTGCCAGCTTCTTTCTGTCCTCAGTGTTCTGAGTGTACATCGCCGAATAGTCCGGCAAGCCGTACTCGATAACGGTGGGCTCCGTCCCGGCAAGCGCCGCGGACTTGAATTCCGGCCTGCGCGTATTGAGCAGTCGCCGTAATTCGCGCTGCAGTGACTCCATGAGCCCGGCCCGGTCGAGGATACGCAGCGGCAGTGGGGGATCTCCATAGGGCACGGCCTCACGCCCCGCCAGCCGGTCGAAAAGGGGCGCACGCGCGCCGATGGTCACTCCCGCGCGAGCCATCGGCCGGCGGGAATCTGGGCAACGGATCGTTCAAAAAACTTGGGGCCGGAACAGGCAGTTCCGGCCCCAAACCAGACCTTGGCCATGTCATTGCGCGGCGGACAATCTGCCGTCGGGGCGAGGCGCCCCTTAAGCAGACGACCCGACCGCGCCCGAAGCACCATCAGGCCGCGGGTGGCGGCAGCTCGGCGACAAGCCGGATCGACGTCGTGAGTTCCTCCAGCTGGAAATGCGGCCGCAGGAACACCGTCGCGTTGTATACGCCCGGCTTGCCGGCAACGTCGGTCACGTCCACGCGCGCCTCACGCAGCGGATATTTCGCCTTGGTTTCCTGCCCTGCGTCGTCATTGAGAAGCACGTAATCGGCGATCCAGTTATTCAGGTACACCTCGACGTTCTTCGCGGTGAGGAAGCTGCCGACCTTGTCCCGCATGATCACCTTGAGGTAGTGCGCGAAGCGCGACGCCGCGAGGATGTAGGGCAGGGCCGAGGAGAGGCGAGCATTGGCGCTCGCAAGCGGCAGGTTGTACACCTTGGGCTTGTTTACCGTCTGTCCGCCGAAGAACGCGGCATAGTCGGTTCCCTTGGCATATACCGCCGGCAGAAAACCGAGGTCGTTCAGCTCCTTTTCCCTGCGGTCGGTGATCGTGACTTCCGTCGGACACTTCACCGATATGTCGCCTTCGTCGGTGAGGAATTTGTGCGTCTTCAGCGACTCGATCTTGCCGCCGCCTTCCGTTCCGCGGATCGCCGTACACCAGCTGTGCTTGGCAAACGCATCCGTTATGCGCATGCCGAGCAGATAGGCCGCGTTGCCCCACAGGTACTTGCCATGGTCGCGCCCGTCGACGTCTTCCTCGAACCTGAAACTCTCGGTCGGAACGGTCTTCTCGCCGTAGGGCAGGCGCAGCGCATAGCGCGGAAGGCAAAGCGCCACGTACCTCGAATCCTCGCCGTCCCGGAACGAACGCCAGCCGTCGAGCTCGGCGCTCTCGAAGATCTTGGACAAGTCGCGCGGCACGCCCAGATCGGTCCAGGTCTTCATGTCGAACAGCGCCGGGCTCGCCGACGCAATGAACGGCGCATGCGCGGCCGAAGCCACCTTGGAAATCTTGTCCAGCAGCAGAATGTCCTGGGGATGACGGCCGAAGTAGTAATCCCCGATCATCAGGCTGTAGGGGTTGCCGCCGAAAGTGCCGTATTCCTCTTCGTAGATCTTCTTGAACAGCTGGCTTTGGTCATGATCGACCGCCTTTTCCAGGTCGCGCAGCAGTTCCTTCTTGGTCACGTTGAGCAGGCGCAGCTTGAGCCGCGTGCTGGTCTCCGTGTTCATCACCATGTCGTTCAGACCGCGCCACGACGCTTCCAGCGCCTGGTACTCGGGCGCGTGCATGATCGCGTTGAGTTGCTTGGACATCAGTTCGTCGATCTGCTGGATGCGCAGATTGATCATGTCGACGACGCCCTGATCCGGGCTTGCCTTCATGCCCTCGTCCAGGATCTGTGCCGCGAACTGTCCGATCAGTTTTTTCGAGTACTCGGCCTGGGAGGCCTCTACGGCCATCTTGCCTTCCTGCACGATCTTGTCGATAAGGCTCAGTTCGGCGGTCGCCGCCCCTGCGCCTGCTCCAGCTGCTTCCTGTTGTGTCGCCATGTTCGTTCTCCTGGGGATTTGGCCGGTTGCGCTTTCCAACGTCGCGCACCGCGTTGCCTATTTCATTTCTCCGTCAATTCGCTCCGATCCGGGGCTCGGTGCCCGGATCACCCGTTGCCAAAGGCACCCCCGCGCATCAGGCGCTCGCCCCTTCGCCAGCTCCTTCGGCTGCTGGCGCGGCCGCCCCTTCAGCTGCCGGTGGAGCCGCTTCCTTGAGCTGTTTCAGTTCTTCGGTATTCTGGACGATGTCCTCCAGCAGCTTGTCCAGTTCATCGTTGCCGTCCAGTTTCGCGAGCAGGTCGCGCAATTGCTGTCTAGCGTCGAGCAGACGTTGCAGCGCCGGAACCTGGTGCACGAGAGGCTCGGGCATAAAATCGTCGATGTTCTTGAAGTTGAGGACGAGCGGCATGTTGCCCTCGCCGGTAATTGCGTTCGGCACGGACAGCTCCAGCCGCGGGGCGAGTTTTCCCATGACCTCGTTGAAATTGTCGCGATCGATTTCGACGAACCGCCGCTCCTTCAATTTTGGAAGCGGCGCTTCCGGCATGCCGGAAAGATCCGCGAGCAGCCCCACGACCAGGGGCAATTCCCGTTTTTCGATCGCCCCGCCCAGTTCAACGTCATAAGTAATCTGGACGCGCGGCGGGCGGTTTCTCCCCAACCACTTCTGCAGGCTCTCAGCCATTTAATCCTCCGTTATCAGTTGGTACTGGATCCGCCCAACCGCCGATGCAGCGCGGGCGCGGCGTTAAACTAGCGCCGGCAAAGCCGGCGCGTAACGGCGCCAAACGACGCGCCGGGCGTACAAGCAAATGTTCTTAGACTTGATCAAAGTATGCCAGCTACAGCAATTCAAAAGCAAGCGGTTTCGCCTCGCGCAAAGCGCAGCGGCTGGCCGCCGCAATCCGCGACGTCAGGCGTTCGCGCCCGTATTTTCGTCCAGGTTCCAGGTTGCGCCGGCATGTCCTTCCTTGCCGCCGGGCTGATCCTGCTTTTGCTTGTTGTAATCCCAGGTGATCTTCTTGTAGCTGAATGTGACAGTCTCCACCGGCTGGTCGCCGCCACCTCCGACCGACACCGAGGTAATGATGCAGCTGTCGAAAGTATAGGTCAGATACTCCACCGGCTTGGCCGCGGCGTCGGCTTTCCACACGTGGACCTTCATCGATTTGATGTCCTCGCCGCCGCAACACTTGAGGTCGAGCGACGGCGACGCGATGTCGAACATCTTGGTCACGGTAAAGTCCTGGTGCACGCACCGGCCGCTGGCGCGCGAGGTGTTCGAGGGTCCGTAGGTGAGCGGCATCGACACACCGTGGCTGAAGGACATGAGCTCGATCATGTCCTTGCCCTGGGCCGACAAGCTCTCGCCCTTGATCCCTTCAATTTCCCAGAATATATTCTCCATCTTCATTGCCTCCTATGTTAGTTTGCCGCCTCCCCGCTGGAGATCCGGAACTGCCCCGCGCATCGGGCCGACGCGTCAATCCCGTTGCCAGTTCTTCTCGACCCAGAAAACTCCAGCAGAAGTCTACCGCGCCGCCGGACAAAAACGCAACAGCAACATCCTGCGAAACGATTCGCCGCAATCCGGCGTCCGACCCATGCTCACCCAAGCAACTCCGGCTTGTCCGTTCTCCTCGACACCACGGCTACCTGGGTTCGCCCGGCTGGCCCTGATGCATGCCGAGCAGCCCATAGAGTTCCTGCAGGTCCCCCTCGCCGCGGACCAGTTCCTGCAATAGCTCGGCCAAAGGCATATTGCCCCAGGCGACGGCGCGCTTCACCAAATAGGGACAGGGACTGTGCGGCTCGGTCCGCATCAGGTAATCCGCAGCCTCGTCCAGTCTGCGAAACGCTTCCTCGCGACTCGTGATGCGCCCCGCGCCGGACGGTCCGGCGGCTTCGCCCGATTTGCTTTCGCTCTCTGCCATCTCGTTCCCCCTGGCCGCGGCTTGCGCGACCGACTTTGAAGTGCCCGCCTCGCCGCCGGCTGCATGCGCTTGCGCCTTCTCCGGTGCAGGGGGAGCGGCACGCTCCCCGCCAAGCTCGTGCACCGCGTTTCGCATTTCCTCCAGGGCGTCGCGAAGGTGCGCAAGCCCGGGAGAATCGTCCTGCAGCTTCTCCAGCATCACTTGTTCCAGACCGCTCACGGCGGCGTCACAGCGTCCGATACGCTCGTACAGGCCACTGAAGAATGCAGGCGAAGTCAACGATGCGCTGGTTTTGAATATCGCGCGGGTCGGCGCTTTCGCCTGTTCCGCGAGCTTTGCGGCATTGGCATCCTTGCGGGCCACGTTCTCCATGTGCACCGCCTTCGCCCAATCGGTCAGAGACAGCCTCGCCTCGGATATCTGCGAAACATCCTCGACGATCGGAACCGCGCGCCGCAGCGCAAGCGCAAGGTTGTCGTTGATCCAGACGAACGGGGCGACGCGGTACTCGATGTCGCCTTCCTCGATCTGTGGGTGGATCGCATCCCAATAGTCACGGCACAGCGATTCGATCAGCCCCAGGCCGCGCGTCAGGCCATCGAGGCCGTGCAGATGCAGCCAGGCCTCGGCGAGCCAGGCCGCGATCTGAATGTCTTTGGATTTGTTCGTCAGCGCTTCGGTGCAGAGCTGGTCCACCTGGATCCAGTCGGCGCGTTTGAGCGGCCGCTCCCAGTTCCCTTGAGGCAGCGCCGCATCGTCTTCGCGCCGCGCCTCGGCGATATGCTGGTAGGCGTTGTTATAGCGCAGCGAATCCCCGGTCGGGTTATCGGCGGCGATGGGAGCAATCAGTTGCTGCAGGTCGATTGACATAGCGGTTTCAGTTGCGCGCGTCGCGTGACCCACGACCGGCGGGCGGTCTCGGCTTCGGCTCTACCCACAAAGGCATGCCGCCGTAGGCGTCGGGCCAGCCGGGCCGCGCTCCGGGCATCTCGAGTTGTGCGCCGGAATTACGCGGGTCAGATGCGGGTTCCGTAGATACCACCGGCGCGTACGAGGGGAACACGGGCAGACGCAGGACATCTTTCTTGCCGCCGGGCATGACCCTGAGCCGAATGAATACCCTGGCCCGTTTGCCGGGCACATTGGAGCGGTACTGTCCGGCCGCGGGCATCGGCTGCGTCGGAAATTCGAACTTGAGCGTGTGCGGTTTGACTTCCGCGCCAGAAACAGCGTCCGCCGGGCCGGCCGCGTGGGTCTCGAGCATGGTTACCAGCGACCACGCATCGGAAAATCGGTAGACGACGTCCTTCCCCTGCACGATCATGTGCGGATCGGTGCCGTCATTCACCGGTTGGGTGGGCGCATCCTTGGCCCAGTGCAACGTCAGCGTGATCGGCATGCCGACGTACCAATGCACTCTGCGGTTCGTGCTGCGCAAACTCACTGTCTGCTCGCCCGCCGTCAGACTCCAGTCGAGAATCCTGTTGCCGTCGATCTCCGCCCTTCGGTTCACCCGGAACTCGATTGCCAGATCGTAGCCGGGGGGTGGCGCACCGTCGTCCGGCGGCAGCAACGGCCCGAGGAAAGCCCGTACATGGGCCAATTGATCGAGGAAGCTGGCTACGTTCACGATGGTACCCGAGCGCTGCGCGCCGTTATTCAGCAGAAACGTCACCGCTTTTGCCTCTCCATCGTAAAGCCGCAGGAAATGTACCACGTCCTCGGGGTCCGCCTCGGCGTATCCCATGCCCAGGTCCGCCTGCCGGCTGAACGGGAAGCGGCCCGCAAGCGTGTGCGCAAAGCTGTCCCTGATGATCGCATAGGCCTTCATCGACGCCGCAGTGGCGAGATCGACGCACCGCGTATAGAGCTGCTGTCGCAGATCGATTTCGCGCTGGCGGAAGAAGTCGGCATCGCGCGCGGCACCGAGTCTCGGCCCCAGCTTCGCGATGCAGTTCTGCCCGTCGATTTGGGGAAGGTCGGTACGGATGAACGACTCCAGTTCGGCCACCGAACTGTTGGGATTCTTGCTCTTGTACCGTTCGACCTCGCGCGCGATCCCGCGCAAGCGGCTCACCACCTCGGCCGCGCTCGGATCCAGCTCTATGCCGGCGCTGTCCACGATCGCGAGCAAGGGCGCGCTGAGTTTGGCCAGCCACGCGGCTTGTTGGAATTGCTGGCCCAGAAAATCTGCCAGTGCCTGGGGGTCGGCAGTGCGAAACGCCCCTGCGGCCGGGTTCTTCGTTCCCTGCCACCAGGAGAAATTGCCGTCGCGGACCGCGTACAAGCCGCTGCTGTTCAGGGCACGGTTGATGGCGAACAATCCGCGCACCGCATCGCGCTTGAGCAAGCTGATGAGGTCATTGTAGGTGGAATCGGCGCCCACCTCCTGCAGGACGGCGAGCAGCCTGACCAATTGCGGCCCGGCGCGGTCGAAATCGCTCACGTTGACCGGAACGGGATTCGACCCGCTCACACCGGTTTGCAGCGCCTCTGGTCCCACGGATTCGGCATTCGCGATCAGATCGGTCATACGCCGCCCCAGGTGGCGGTCGGCGATTGCGTGCAAGTCATCTTGCAGCAGCGGCGGAAACTTGCCGAGATTGTCCTTGAGATAACGGCGCTGTTCGTCCGCGAGGGCGAGGGCGTCGTTGAGGCGCTTGACGTCCCAGCGAACAACAGTTCCCGGATCGATGTTCACTTCCAGCTTGCGCCCCTCGGCCTCCACCATGAAGCGCTGCTTCAGCAGCATCGCCAGCGCCGACCCGAAGCTCGCCACGTCCGGCGCCAGGGCCCAGCTGCCGTCCGGCGCACGTTGCAGGATCGTGCCGACCGCGGCGGTGGTAGGCAGCGCGAGGTTTTTCCTCAAACTCTCGATGTCGGCCTGCGCCGTTGCGCGCGCCTGTGCAGCGACGTCCGGACCCAGAGAGGGTATCGCCGCGACACGCTGCATCAGATTGTCGAATGCCGCGCCAAGATCGAGGTCGCCGTTCCCCAGCCAGCGGCTGCGCGGGTTCTTGAGGAGCGCATCGAGCGCATTGATCTGAATGACCAGGTCCGCATAGGGCTCGTCCCCATGAACCGTGTTGCCGGTCGTGTCCGATAGCGCCGCTATGCGCGATGCGATATCCTGGCTGAGCAGCAATGCCTGGTTGCGCGTAAAAAATTTGGCGTAGAGCTGGCCGATTTGCTGATCGAATGCGCAAGTTGCCGCCGGAGGCAACAGGTGCATCGGAGTACCTTCCTTGAATGAGAACCTGTTGTCGCGCAATACCTGCGATTGATAGCCACCCTCGTCCAGGCTCTCCGACAGATTCATGTTCCAGGTATAGTGCAGAAGATTGCGCAGGTCCTGCATGCCGCCGCCGCCTTGGCCGATCAAGCCCGCGAAGGTCCTCATTTCCATACCTAGAGTATCCGTGTTCTCCACCTGTTCGCTCAGCCGCGCGAACTCGGGGAATTGCTCGATCGCAAGCGACAGCGGCGCGGCCTGTCCCGGATCGCCGAGCGATGGCGCGGTGCAATCGGCGGGATTGCCCACAATTTCAGAAGTAATCGGATTTTCCGGCAGGCCCGCCAACGCGGCCAACTTCTCGTTCAAACCCTTGCGCGCCAGGTTGACGACAATGTCATTGAAGCCCCGGTACAGCACTCTCTCAATTTCTCCGTGCAGCGGGCTGATCATCGGCCACGAGCCGGGAATCGAGAACCACCACAGGCGCACGCCGCCAAGCGGCGCCATTTTTGCCAGCAGCTGGCGCGTATGGTCCAGATACCAGTTATTGTCCAGGTGTATATTGTTCGCATGGGACGTCCTGCGGTCCTTGGTCACCGTGACCATTTCCTTTAGTACGTTGTCGTAGGCCACGATCTTCGGGGTGAGCTCAACCCACGCCATCACCAGCGATCCGAGCCATGCCAGGCCGAGCAGCGCGGTGCTCCAGCGCAGGATGCGCACGGTGCGATTGCGCGTTGCCAGCGCCTCGCGCGAAGCGCGCGCCAGACCGAATTCCGCGAATACCTTGCGCTCGAACAGATCCCGCACGAACACCGGTTCGCGACCCGGGCCTACCTGGATCGGCGAACGCTGAGCCGGATCGACCTCCGGCGGTGCCGCTGCCGCGGCCAGGCTCGATTCTCCCTTGGCCAAGGGGCCGGCATCGCCGCTCACGTAAATGCCGCGGAAATAGAAGGTCTCGTGATAGGCGCTCGGCCTGAACAACTGGTCGAGATACGCGCGCAGCGCGCTGCGCGTGGCGGCGAGCGCCGATGGAAACAGCACGAAAGCGTCGGCATCGTCAGCCTGGCGTCCGGCGGCCAGGAGTTCCGCCTGCGCCTCGAACACGCTCTCCACCAGGCCGTCGATGCCCTGTTCCGTCCAGTCGCTCTGGTAGCCCGCGTCGAAATCATAGGGGTTGGACCAGCCGAGCATGCCTTCGCGCATGTGCTTCGGCAGCACGCGCGCGAAGCTCGAAAAGCCCGCCAGGCGGTCGCACTGCGTGATCACCACATAAACCGGAAAGCGGATGCCGAAGCGGCTCTGCGCCTGCCACAGGCGCCGGTGGATCATGTCGGCCTTGTGCGCCAGTTCCTCCATCGAAGAGCCCTGGGCGGCGATGAGTTCGGCGGCCGAGATCGTGAGCACCACACCGTCGATCGGCCGCTGCGGCCGGTATTTTTCGATCAGGTGCAGCAGGGTCTGCCACGCATGCTCGCTGCTCTCGGAACCGTCGCCGAGGTATTCGCCGCCGACATCGAGCACCACGCCACGATTGAAGTAATTCCAGCCGACGCCGACATGCTGCACCGAACCGCTGGCTTCCTTGAACGCGCGGTCGATGCCGGACGATTCGATCAGCGTGCTCTTGCCCGCGCCCGGCTCGCCCAGCAGCAGGATCCAAGGGATGCGGTAGCGGCGCCAGCGCGACGCGAGGTTCGCTTCGATCAACGCGACCGCGCTACTGAACGACCAGCGCAAATTCGACAGGCTGCGCTGGCGCGAGTCCGTCGCTGCGGCAGCAGGCTTGGCCTGTGCCCGCTTGCGCGCGATCCTGACGACGTACCACAGCACCAGCAGCGTCAGCAGGATGAGCAGCAGGACGACGATGACGGGATAGTTCACTGCGGCCTGGTCTCGATTTGTCCGGCGGGTAGCATGAGCTGGGGCGCGCGCTTTCGGCTTATTCCGCGGTATTGCGGATGTCTTCGACCAGCGGTCCGGCCTTCAATTGCCAGACCAGCTGCGATACGCCCAGCATGCCGACGATGACCAAGACCAGGATGGCGACCCACTTGGCGACATGCGGCACGCGCTGCGGCAGGGCATCGCCGACGGTGAAGGCGTAAGCCTGCGGCGAAATCTGGCGCGAGCGGTCGGTCGGATCCGGGTCGCGGCCGAAACTGAAGCGATACAGCGCGGCACGATAGGCCTGCATCCGGGCGAGGCAATCGGTGCCGCGGTATCTGCCTTCGAACCCGAGCGATAGCGCGAGCAGATAGATCAATGCCAGATCGCGCCGCGCCGGATCGCGCGTGCGCAGCAAATCGTCGAGCCGATCGAAAATCCTGTCACCGGCGACTCTCGATCCGAACAAGGCCTCTTCGATGAGACACGAGGTCCATACTTCCCGTCCGGCCCAGCTGAAGGAAAGCAAGGCCTCGTCGGCGAGCGCAGCCATGATGTACTGCGCTTCAAGGTTGATGTCGATTGCAAAGCGGCCGCCGGCGCGCTGCGCCTCGATCGCCTGCAGTTCGAGGAGGCCGAGCAACTGGCGGCTCACCGCCTGCGCGGCGGACAAGGCCGCGGTGCCCGTCGCTTCCGGCGCCGGTTCCAGCCGTGACTGCGCGCCGTCCGCGGTCTGCCCGCCCAGACGCCGCTTCAACGACACCAGCTCGGCATAAAACGCCCAGAACTGGCGCACCAGGTATGAGCCGCCGGATTGCTCCGAGGCCAAACTGATCGCCTCCGCCGGACTCAACGGCGCCCTCCGGCGCCCTCCGGCGCTCGCTGCGGGTCACGACGCGGCGCGATGCGATCGCTACTTGACATACAGGATGATCTCCGAAGGCCCCTGCGCCGCTGCGCTGTCGCTGGGATTGAATATCACCAGTGGTCGATTGGGCAGAATGAAGCTGGGATCGACCCGAATGGCAAACAACGTGATCCCCGACCCGGCGTCTAGCCCGAGTTCCTCCGCGCGCTCGATGCGCGTGCGCTGCGCGCCGAGCACGCGCTTCTCGCGCAACGGCCCGAGGATCGCATCCGATCCGATGAGGGCGCCCTCCATCCACGAAAGCAGATCGCGCTCCGATTGCGCGCGCACGCCGATCACCAGCCGCTCGCCGAGCCACGCCGGCTCGATCAAATAGGTGAACACCCCATCCTCGAACTTGAACTTTATTTCGCGGTAGGTTTGGCTGACCGCCTCGAGCATGCCGTCGATCTGCCCGACGAGCGTCGCGAACGTGGCATGAAGATCGGTATGCCGGTAGGGAACCGGCGCCGGCGGAACCGCACCCGCTCTGAGCAAGCTCAGTGGTCCGCACAGGCTGGACAAGGCGAGATACAACGGGTAAGGATGGATGAACTCGGTGTTCAACACCGCCTCGAAATACGGCAGATGCGAAACCATGCTGTGCAGCCGATCCCGAAGCTCGAGAAACTGCAGACGGTCTTCGATGCGCGAGGTCGGAATAGTGGTCTGCTTGGCGAGAAACACCGTCTTTTCGCGCAGTCGCACCGCCAGTTCGATGCACATCTTCTTCAGCATCGACTCGGCCGGCACTTCCATTCGAGGGGGAACGAAATTGCCCAGCCGGTACAACTCGTTTTCCCTCACCACCAGCACGAGCGGGAAGCTTACATAGCGTGCCGAGGGCTCATCACCGGCCAGGAGTTGCAGATTCGGCCGCAGCCTCGGTATTTCGATCGGCTCCGACGTGGAATGCTCATCGGTCACGAGTTCGCCCGGCACGGAATGGAACCGCTCGCCGGTTTTCTCGACCGCGAGATATGCTACCAGTCCGCCCTGCGCGAGACGCTCGGCATAGGGCTCGAGACTCAGCTCGAGCAGTTCCGCTCCGGGGATATCCGGAGCATGCGAAACGATCAGGCCGTCGGGCATGACGGCCTCGATTTCGGTAACCCGCAGGGTTCCCGCCCCGAGCAGGCCGACATCTATGTCAAGCTTGCGCACCCCCCAGCAATACGGCAGCCCGGCGAGGACGTGGTACGCAAGCGCATCCTCCTGACGCTTGGCGAGCTGCTGAAAATGCTGCGGTGCCAGCAGCATGCCTTCGTGCCACTGAACAGCATCCGGAAGGTCCCTTGCGCGCTTCATGTGTGGCCTCGGCAAATGATGATTGTCGCGATCCACGCGACGGCCCTACATTCTTGCATGCGCCGCGGGCGTCGGGAATCCCTAGCCGCAGCCCGGCGCCCGCTCCTTATGGGTTTGCGTGTCATTGGTTCTGCCCCGCGTCGCCGCGGGCTGCCACCGTAAATCCTCTGGCCATAAGGTGGATGACGACGCCGTTCCGGTAACTGTCGATTCGAGCCCGGTGTTCACCCGGGGTCAGATAGTTGGCGAAAATCATCACTGCCAAAGCGCGCTTATCCTTGAATTTTTCGCTCGGCACACGCAAGTCCTGCCCCGGCACCAGTTCCCATTCCGTCGACTCGAAGCCGCCCGGATACGTTTTGCGCAAATCGTCGCGCGACTCGAACCATTTTGCAGCCGATATTTCGGACAATTTCTTCAAAACGTCCGGGTCCTTCACCAGGACGATCTCGAACTGAAGCGCAGTATTCAGATTCGCGTTCGAGTCGGTCAATACCTGGATATCCCCGAGTTCAACTTTCGGCAGTCGCGGAAAAAAGACGCCCTTGATCATGTCAACGGCTCCGCATCCGGACATGGCCACTACCGACAGAAGAATACAAGCGCAAGCGAGCGCGCGCCTGACCAGCGGTTCGAAAGCTATTGCACCAATACGGGACATGGCTTCAGCCGCCCCCCCAGAGTCTGACCCATTGAAAATCATCTCATATTTTCAATCATCTGTCTCCACCTCGTATGCAAGTGTTGAAATTTGCAACATAACATGCGGTTTATTAACGAATTTATGTATTCAAGGCTTTCCCTGTTTCACGCTGATATCGGAGCAATAAAGTCAAATCAGGAGCTTGGACACGCTGGAGCGACAGGTACAGTGCTGGGACATAGACATACATATAGATACACTGGGGGCAAGCGCACCGGCCGCTGCTTCAGGCGGCAGACTTGAACCACACAGAAATATCCTTCGGCACCCGAGCGCCGCTTCGACTGCCCCGGCCCGGCGGTCGCGGCGCGGCTTGGCTGCAGTGGCAGCAGGCTCTACAATCGGCCGCAGGAACGCAACGACGGGCGTATCGCAACGGTGTCCGATGATTTTGTCGACTACGTGATGGAGCTGTTCGGGCCGTTCGGCACCGCCACGGCGCGCCGCATGTTCGGTGGCCACGGCGTGTACCTCGACGGCCTGATGTTCGCGATCGTGTCCAGAGACATGCTCTACCTCAAGGCGGACGAGATGAACCGCATCGAGTTCGAACAAGCCGGCTGCGAAATTTTCGGCTATGCGCGCAAAGGCAAACGCGCCACGCTCAACTTCTTTCGCGCGCCTGAGGACGCGATGGAATCGCCCGAGCTGATGCTGCCCTGGGCGCGCAGCGCCTATGCCGCGGCCTTGCGCGCGAACGCGAAACGGCAGGTCGCCGGGCAAGCCCAGGCCGCCAGAAAAATCGCGCAGCAAAAAACGGCAGGAAACAAGTCCGCGAAGACGAAGACTGCCCGGGCCGCAAAACAGCTCGAGCGCAGCAAGCGCACAAAATGACGAAACAGCGCGTTGCCGGCCGTGACCATCTGGGCCTGACGAAAGCCGAGTTTGCCATCCTCAGGCGCCTCGATACGCCGGAGAAAATCCAGGCGTACCTCGACGCCATACCGCAGAACTTCGAGGTCGGCGGCGAAACCTGTCTGTCGGTGCGCGAAGCGCTGAAACAGCGCCGCGCGCTGTGCATCGAAGGCGCGATGATCGCCGCCGCGGCGCTGTGGGTGCACGGCGAGCCGCCACTGCTGATGGACCTCAAGGCAACGCGCGACTACGACCATATTGTGACGCTGTATCGCCGCAACGGCTGCTGGGGCGCGATCTCCAAGACCAACCATCCGGTGCTGCGCTGGCGCGATCCGGTGTACCGCAGCCTGCGCGAGCTGGCGATGTCCTATTTCCACGAGTATTGCAACAAGCGCCACCAGAAGACGCTGCGCAGCTATTCCGCCGCCTTCGACCTGCGCCGGCTCGACCCGGCGACCTGGGTGACGCAGAAGAAAAACTGCTGGGATGTCGGCTGGGCCCTGGACGCGGCCCGCCACTATCCGCTGATCACCAAGCGGCAGGCGAAATCGCTGCGCCTGCGCGATGCGCTGGAGCGCGAAGCGCACCGGCTGCACCACCACAAACCGCCGCGGAAGAAATGAACCCACTACCGTTCCCACCTGCGGGAGCCGCCGCGCCCGCGCACTGCGCAGTATCGGACCCGTAACGAAGCGCGTCTTGCCGCGGATCCTAAGCGTGGGCCTTACGCCGGTTCGCTTCCAGCCAGCCGTCGACCAGCGCGACGGTGCGATCGACCACGTCCGAGCGCATGCCTTTTTGCGCTGCTATGGTCTGCACCAAGCGGTCAGTGCGTTCGATGTTTCGCGCGCCCGCAGCCAGGGCCCGCGCCGCGGACGAAGGGCTTCCCAGCGATAGCGCCGCATTGGCGTATTTTTCGAACGGGACCAGGTCTTTCTCGTCGGCGCCCATGGACACACACAACTTCACCACCCAGTTGTACACCGAGCGCGATGTTTCGATATCGCCATGCACCGCGTCCTTGATCGGAATCATCCCATCCTTCTGCACGCAACGATAGTTGCCGGCGAGCAGCATGCTCCATTTCGCCAGCGGCACAAAAATGGAATCGTGCACCTTGAGCTTGACCGGCAGCTCGATCTTGCCGCCGCCGCCGTCGAAGCGTACGCCTTCGATGTCCGCCTCCAGCCGGCGCAGCATGGCGGTGGGCCCATCCGCATCGAAGCGCGCGGCCTTGAAATTCGTCGGCAGACGGACTTGCAGCACGTTCACCTTTTCTTCCGGCGGGCGGAACGCCTGCGGGTCCGGGCTGCACAGGGTCATCAATTTCGGGTCGAAGTTGTCCCATACACCGGGGTCGGTGTAGCAGGCTCTGCACGCGGCAGGATCGAGGCCGGGAATGCGTGCGAGATAGGGCAATGGCGGTATGTTCATGATCGACATGCAGGGAACCTTGGCCCTGGCCACGGCGTCCAGCAGCTCGCGCACTCCCGGTGAACCATATTGCGGCTCCTGCATGGCCAGCGCGACCAGATCGAAATCTGCCGGGTTGAATGCGGTGGTGCCGCCTGCGGACAATTGTCCCGGAAGCTTTTTCGAGTTGATCTCGACCAGTCCGTCGCTGCCCTTCACCGGCAGACGCACAATGGCGCCTTCCTTGTTGATCAGCTCGGCTTCCGCGGGAAGGCACACCAGCTTCACCGTATGTCCGGCGAGCGCCAATTTGGTCCCCAGCAGCGAGCCGTAGGAAGCACCCATGATCAGAATTTTGTAGGCAGTACCCATAAAGAAACTCCTCGTTCCCGTCGTGTAGAAAAAATGCCTCGGGATCTGCGAGCCCGGATCGCGGGTTCGCTCCCTGTGCGTGCGAGTTTAGCGCCGCATCGCAGTTCGAACAGCCTTCGCGGCGGCATCGGAATTGGCGCACGCAATCCCGGTGCGCTCCGCCCAAGTCGATATGCCGACTGTGATTAAATAGCGATTTTACCGTTTCGCGGCATTGATCGAGGACAATAACCTGCCCAAAAGATGGCACTTTTCTGCAATCCGCTCAGAACCCCGACGATAGGTACACAACGCACATGCCCATACCAGCGATTCTAGATGGCCACTTGACCGTTCCCGTGATCGGCTCGCCCATGTTCATCGTATCCACCCCGGAACTGGTGATCGCCCAGTGCAAAGCCGGCATCGTCGGCTCCTTCCCGGCGCTGAACGCACGGCCCAAAGAACAGCTCGCGCCGTGGCTGGAGCGCATCACCGACGAGCTCGCCGCGTACCGGTCGGCAAACCCGCAGAAGCAGGTCGCGCCTTTCGCCGTGAACCAGATCGTACACGCTTCGAACGACAGACTCGCGCACGACATGGAAACCTGCGTGCGCTTCAAGGTGCCCATCATCATCACCAGCCTGCGCCCGCCCGGTGAAATCATCGCCGCCGCGCACAGCTACGGCGGCATCGTGCTGCACGACGTGATCAACGTGCGCCACGCGCGCAAGGCTGCCGAGGCAGGCGTGGACGGGCTGATCCTGGTATGCACAGGCGCCGGCGGCCACGCGGGCACGCTGTCGCCGTTTGCGCTGCTGCCGGAAGTGCGCAAATTCTTCGACAAGACGATCGTGCTCGCAGGCGCGATCAGCAGCGGCGCGTCGGTGCTCGCGGCGCAGGCCATGGGAGCGGACCTCGCCTACATGGGCACGCGCTTCATCGCCGTCAAGGAAGCGAACGCGAGCGAAGATTACAAGCAGATGATCCTCAAGTCGGACGCGGAGGACATCGTCTACACCGCGCTTTTTTCCGGCATCAACGGCAATTACCTCAAGCACAGCGTGGTGCAGACCGGGCTCGACCCGGAAAATCTGCCGCCGCCGGACAAGAACAGAATGAACTTCGGTTCGGGCGAAGGCGGCGCGCGCAAGGCCTGGCGCGACATCTGGAGCGCCGGTCAGGGCGTGGGCCAGATCGACGATATTCCGAGTACCGCCGAGCTGGTGCAGCGGCTGCGCCGGGAGTACGACGCCGCACGCGCGCGGCTTGCGCTTTAGACAATTCGACGCCTAAGCGCGTCGCGCTTACGCGACCAAATTAGGGGAGCACGAGGGGATCTTTCCCCTCGTATCGTTAACGCTACAGCGCATCGCGCTTGCGCGGCCAGATTAGGCGAGCACGAGGGGATGCGACCCGAAGGTCTCGATCCCGCTAGACGGGAAAGTCCCCGAAGGGGATTTCCCTTCGTATCGTTAAGGCTACAGCGCGCGCCGGCGCTGCGGCCGGATCAGTCCGCCAACCCCGCGAACAAAGGCGTGGAGAGATAGCGCTCGCCGAACGAGGGAATGATCACCACGATCAGCTTGCCCTTGTTTTCCGCGCGCCGCGCACACCATGGCGATGCCGATGCCGGTGTTGCCGCTGGTCGGCTCGAGCACGATGGTGTCGGGCTTGATGCGCCCGGATTCTTCCGCGGCCTCTATCATCGACAGCCCGATGCGGTCCTTCACGCTGTGGGCCGGGTTCTGGTATTACAGCTTGGCGACGATCCCGGCCACGCAGCCCCGGCTGAGCCGGTTGATGCGCACCAGCGGCGTGTTGCCGACCAGGGCGGTGACGTCGTTGGCAATATGCATGTTCCCTCCGTTGCGGCGGTACGGACCACGGCAATACCGGCAATGAGCGCCGCCGCGCGGGCGCGGTCACACCGCCAGCAGCGCCTGCTCCAGATCGGACCTGAGATCGTCGATGTGCTCGATGCCGATCGACAGGCGCACCATGTCCGCGGTGACCCCGGCCTGCACCAGTTCCTCGGGCCCGAGCTGCCGGTGCGTGGTCGACGCGGGATGGCAGGCGAGCGACTTGGCATCGCCGATGTTGACCAGGCGCGTGAACAACTTGAGCGCATCCTGGAATTTCGCGCCGGCGGCAAGACCGCCGTGGACGCCGAACGTAAGGATACCCGACGGGCGCCCGCCCATGTATTTCTGCGCCAGCGCGTGGTCCTTGTGATCCGGCAGTCCGGCGTAATTGACCCAGCTTACTTTCTTGTGATCCTCGAGGTAATGGGCCACGGCGAGCGTGTTTTCGACGATGCGCTCCATGCGCACCGCGAGGGTTTCGACGCCCTGCAGAATCAGGAAGGCGTTGAACGGCGAGATCGCCCCGCCGGTATTGCGCAGCGGCACCACCCGGGCGCGGCCGATGTACGCGGCCGGGCCCAAAGCTTCCGTGTAGACCACGCCGTGGTAGGAAACGTCGGGCTCGTTCAGGCGGCGGAATTTCTGCTTGTGCTCGGCCCAGGGAAATTTGCCGGAATCGACGATGATCCCGCCGATGGAATTGCCGTGGCCGCCCAGATACTTGGTCAGGGAATGCACGACGATATCGGCGCCGTGCTCGAACGGGCGCAGCAGGTAGGGTGTCGGCACGGTGTTGTCCACGATCAGCGGCACGCCGTGGCTATGCGCAATCGCGGCGATCCTGTCGAAATCGGTGATGTTCCCCAGCGGGTTGCCGATCGATTCCACGTACACCGCCTTGGTCTTGCCATCGATCAGCTTGCCGAAGGCATCAGGATCGCGGTAATCGGCAAAGCGGGTCTGAATGCCCAATTGCGGAAAGGTGTGCGCGAACAGATTATAGGTGCCGCCATAGAGCGTGCTCGCGGAAACGATGTTGTCGCCGGCCTCGGCGATGGTGAGGATCGAATAAGTGATCGCCGCCTGGCCCGAGGCGAGCGCGAGACCGGCGATGCCGCCCTCCATCGCGGCGACGCGTTTTTCGAGCACGTCCTGGGTCGGATTCATGATGCGCGTGTAGATGTTGCCCTGCACTTTCAGGTCGAACAAATCCGCCCCGTGCTGGGTATTGTCGAAAGCATAGGAGGTGGTCTGATAGATCGGCACCGCCACCGCCTTGGTAGTGGGCTCGGGGCTGTAGCCTGCATGAACGGCGAGGGTCTCGATTTTCACGGGGGTTCCTCCTTGGGATGGGGAACGCGAAGTATAGCTGCGTCCGGCGCCGCCGCAAGCGAGCAGGAATGCCGGCGCCGGACGTTTTCAGGACCGTGCCCCGTAATGGCCAGAGCGCCCTCGGCGCCGGGGCAGGTGCAGGGGGGGCAGCGCCCACCATGAGAAACGGCGACCCGGGGGTCGCCGTTTTTCATTCGCCTGCGCTCAGGCCAACAGCCGTCGTCTCAGGCGACGCGCTTTTTCTGATGCTGCTTCTGCTGCGCCGCCTTCGCGTGCAGCGCGGCGTAGGCGCTATGCGCAGCCGCTTCGGCATCGCCGACATGAATCGGCAGGCCCATGTCGGAGAGCACCGAACCGAGCGCCGACAGGCACAGCATCACGTTCTCGGGCTTGCACGAATAGCCCATGAGGCCGATGCGCCAGATCTTGCCGGCGAGCGGCCCGAGTCCGGCGCCGATCTCGAGGTTGAACTCGGTGAGCAGGGTTTTGCGCACTTCGGCCTCGCGCGCCTTCGCGGCTTCGGGGATCACCACCGCGTTCATCTGCGGCAGCTGCGACTCCTCCTTCACCAGGAACTTCAGGCCCATCGCCTCGAGGCCGGCCTTGAGCGCAAGGTGGTGGCGCGTATGCCGCGCCCACGCATTCTCGATGCCCTCCTCCTTCAGGATCAGCAGCGCCTCGTGCAGCGCGTACAGGCTGTTGGTCGGCGCGGTGTGGTGATAGGTGCGGGTAGTCGCGCCCCAGTAGCCGAGCAGCAGATTCATGTCCATGAACCAGGAATGGATCTTGTCCTTGCGCGCCTTCACATACTCGACCACGCGGTCGCTGAACGACACCGGCGACAAGCCCGGCGTGCACGACAGGCACTTCTGGCTCGCGGAGTAGATCGCGTCGACCTTCCAGTCGTCGACCAGCACCGGCGTGCCGCCCAGCGACGTGACGGCATCGACGATGGTGAGCGCGTTGTACTTGTGCGCGACTTTGACCAGCGACTTCGCATCGGACTGCACCCCGGTCGAGGTCTCGGCATGCACGAACGCCACCAGGCGCGCATCCGGATTCCTCTTCATGGCGTCTTCCAGCTTCTGCGGGTCGATCGCCTCGCCCCAGGCATCCTCGACGACGATGGGTGTGCCGCCGCAGCGCTCCACATTCTCGATCATGCGCCCGCCGAACACGCCGTTCCTGCAGACGATGACCTTGTCGCCGGGGGCGACGAGGTTGACGAAGCAATATTCCATGCCGACCGAGCCCGGGCCGGAGACCGGGAAGGTGAGCGCGTTCTTGGTCTGGTACGCGTAGCGCAAGAGCGACTTCAACTCTTCCATCATCTCGACGAAAATCGGATCGAGATAGCCGATCGCCGGCAGGCTCATCGCCGCCATCACCCGCGGGTTGATCTCCGAAGGGCCCGGGCCCATCAGCGTGCGCTGCGGCGGATGGAAAGACTGGATGCGTTTGACAGGTGCAAATTCACTCATGGCGTCACTCCCTGGAAGATGCGACCCGAACAGATCGTCGGGACGAGATTTGACTTTGACGGGTTTCTTGGCGTTGGCTTCGTTCAGCACCTCGACCGCGGCGACCTTGCCCTCGGTGGCGTGCTCGACCTCCATCGCCCAGCGCGCCGGAACATAACCGGACTTGACCCAGTTATTGACGACCGCCCGATCAAGGCGCAAGCGCCGGGCCACCTCGGCCTGGCTGCCAAAGATCGATACCAATCGTTCCGCGCAATTCATGCCGAAATTCTAGCATGACAAGCTGATTTTGACACAACCCGATTGATTGGCGGCTATTCCGGCGTGGAGTGGATCTTCAGCGGGGATAGCGCGTCATTGGAAAAGTCTTCTGCATCAAAGGCTTTGTCTCCATCCTCGGCCTCCGCACCGGTCGCGGTGACAGCCGGGAAATCGAACAGCTTGCGATCCAGCAGATGGGACGGCGTGACCCGTTGCAGGCTGTTGAACACGGTTTCGACCCGCCCCGGAAATTCCCTTTCCCACTGGCGCAGCAACTGCTTCACCTGCTTTCGCTGCAGCTGGTCCTGCGAGCCGCACAGGTCGCAGGGGATAATGGGGAAGGCGCGCACTTCGGCATAGCGCGCCAGGTCCTTTTCCTTCACATACGCGAGCGGTCGTATCACCACGTGCTTGCCGTCGTCGGAGCCGAGCTTCGGCGGCATCGCCTTCAGCTTGCCGCCGAAAAACAGGTTCAAAAAAAAGGTTTCCAGGATATCGTCGCGGTGATGGCCGAGCGCGATCCTGGTCGCGCCGAGCTCGCCCGCCAGGCGGTAGAGCACGCCGCGGCGCAGGCGCGAGCACAGCGAACACATGGTCTTGCCTTCCGGGACGAGGCGCTTGACCACCGAATAGGTGTCCTGTTCGACGATGCGGAATTCGATGCCCAGCGACTTCAGGTAATCGGGCAGCACCTGCGCCGGATAGCACGGATGCTTCTGGTCGAGGTTGACCGCCACGATGTCGAAGTCTATGGGCGCACGCTGGCGCAGCTTCAGCAGCACGTCGAGCAGGCCGTAACTGTCTTTGCCGCCGGAGAGGCAGACCATGACGCGGTCGCCCGCTTCGATCATGTTGAAATCGGCGATCGCCTGCCCGGCCAGGCGGCACAGGCGTTTCTCCAGCTTGTTCGCATCGAAG
>Ga0307377_10000400_pt1 | contig 58651 bp, 43 predicted proteins | sample TR3MG_FD_202535 | JGI IMG/M metagenome (GOLD analysis project Ga0307377, IMG submission 202535) | Soil microbial communities from Risofladan, Vaasa, Finland - TR-3 | ecosystem: Environmental > Terrestrial > Soil > Coastal area > Acid sulfate soil | place: Finland: Risofladan, Vaasa | collected... | reverse complement strand
TTCTTTTAACATTTTTTAGATTTGATCCTATTATAAAAATGCCGGCTGGCTGGAGTTTGTAAAACATAATGCTTTACATTTGCTGTCGGGTTTAAAAGTACATTTTCAAAACCTTATGAAACAACTTTTTATTCTTCCCCTGTTATATTTCATGTCTCATCTTTCTTTGCATGCTCAAGCTGACAGCAAAGAAAGCAAACCAATAGCAGAGATCTTCACTGATTTCCATATCAATCTTAACGATACATCAAAAACAAACGGATTTGGTATTAACAGGGCATACTTAGGATATAATTTTGTTGCAGACAAGAACTTCTCAGCCAGACTGATTGTAAACCTTGGAAATCCTGATGATGTAATTCCAGGAACCGTAAGACGCAGATATGCTTATTTCCGGGAAGCATCAATAATCTGGTCAAATGACAGACTCAGAATGGCTTTAGGGCTTACCGATACCCGCATTTTTAAATTTCAGCAAAGATGGTGGGGCAAAAGATACCTGGCAAGTTCATATCAGTCACTCAATGGTTACGGTTATACAGCAGACCTTGGGTTTACACTCGATTATAAATTCAGTGACGTGATAAGTGCAGACATTTCAGTAATGAATGGCGAGGGTTATCTTGAATTACAGCTTGACAATGGTGTCAGAAGCTCCCTTGGGATTGCAATAACCCCTAACAGCAATTTTGCTTTCAGGCTTTATGGTGATTTTGAGAAAAAGACAGATATCCAGGAAGTTACCGGAATAATATTTGCGGGATACAGGAATAAAATACTGAATATCGGTGCCGAAGCCAGTCTGAAAACCAATCTTGATGCCATAAGCAGTCATAATGCATGGGGATTATCTGCAACAGGGGGGGTAAATTTTACTGAAAAGGACGAAGTTTTCATACGTTATGATTATTCAACATCAGTTACCCCTGAAGGAGAAACTCAACAATGGAACTATTTGCAGGATGGTACATTTGCAATAATAGGAGTTCAGCATTCATTTACACCAAATATCAGGCTTACTCTTGATTTCCAGGGAAGGAATCCTTATGAGGAAGGTCAGGCTAACAGCAATCTGATATTTCTCAATGCATTATTCAGATTCTGAGTTTGTAATGAAATACTTTGCAATAATAAAAAACAGAAAGAAATTAATTTCTTGATTTTTCTCTGCCTGCTCTGAGAGCTTTAAGGTTAATCTCAACTATATCTTCACCTTTCCTTCCAAACAGCTTTCTTATTGCATCTTCGAGGCTTTCAAAGGGCATTTGAATGTATGGTGAAGCCGCACCAAGAATTACTATATTACCTGCTCTGACTGATCCGGCCTGTCTGGCAATAACATCTGCATCAATAATAATATGATTCTTAACTTTCTTTACTTCATTTATTATTTCATCCATAGGGGGATAATCAGGTATATTGATCATAGGTACCGAATTAGTTACAATCCACCCCTCTTTTGAAAGCCATGGAAGATACCGGAGTGACTCCATAGGTTCCACGGAAATAATGAGATCTGCATTACCATAGGGTATCAGGTCAGAAGCAACGGGCTTATCTGAAAGTCTTAAATGCGATTGCACATCCCCTCCTCTCTGGCTCATTCCATGTACCTCAGACTGTTTGAGAAAAAGATTATTTGCAACAGCTGCAAGACCAATAGTAGCTGCTATTGATAATATTCCCTGTCCGCCTACTCCTGAAATAATAATATCATTTTTCATTTCTGCGTCTCATTTTAGTGATTGGAAGATTCAGCTCTCTTTCTCTTGTTAGCGGTCTGAATACATTCACGTGTGGCAATAATAACCGAAACTCCACTGAACTCAAATTCCTCTTTCATGATACGTATGTTTTCTTCATGATTCTTACGTAAAGGAGTAATGATCCTGATATGTTTTTCCTCAACACCGATTCCTTTGCAAATATCTTCCAGGCGCCCGGTTGCATGTGATTCCTGCCCACCAGTCATTCCTGTCGTGGAGTTATCTGAAATTATTATTGTTACTGAAGATCCTCTGACAACGGCATCCAGCAACCCGGTCATTCCGGAGTGTGTAAAAGTCGAATCACCGATTACTGATACAGAAGGAAAGAGTCCTGCATCAGCAGCTCCGACAGCCATCGTTACTGAAGCCCCCATATCAACACATGAGTTAATCGAATTATAAGGAGGCAATGCACCCAGCGTATAGCATCCGATGTCAGAAAACACACTTCCCGACTCATATGATTTCAGAGCCTCAATTAAAGCATTGAACATATCAGAATGTCCGCATCCCTTACAGAATGAAGGCGGCCTGTTCCTGACAAGAGATGGAATCTCACTGCCATAACTTGTTTCAATTCCAAGCGATTGAGCAACAATTGACGGATTAAGTTCACCATCGCGCGGGACAGTGCCATCCATACGACCATATATCTTAATACCTTCATCAAGTACTCCTCTCAGGTTCTCCTCAATAAGAGGCGCTCCCTCTTCAAGAACCAGTACAGAATTGCATCTTCCGGTGATATCCTTTATAAGATCTTTCGGGAAGGGATACCCGGAGATTTTGAGAACAGGGTATTCACTATTATAACCGATATTTTCTATAAGATAGTTATAGGCTATACCACTGGCAATGATCCCCATCTCTCTTTTTGATCCATCTCTGAAGAAATTGTATTTTGAAAGACGGTTATCATATTTCAGCTTTTCATATGCCTCAAGCAGATATTTATATTTCTTCCTTGCTATCGATGGGAGTAAAACAAACTGTACCGGGTCTGCCGGCAGTTTAATATTTTTCTCAGGTTCAGGATCGCGAAGTGACACACTGGCCCTTGAGTGTGCCAGACGTGTCGTGATACGGAATAGTACCGGCAGCTTATATTTCTCTGATAATTCAAAGGCATCAAAAACCATTTCATAAGCCTCCTGCTGGCTGGAAGGCTCAAAACACGAAACCGAAGCAAACTTCGCATAGAATCTTGAATCCTGCTCATTCTGCGACGAATGCATTGATGGATCATCAGCAGCGACAACTATAAGTCCTCCGTTAACTCCTGTCATTGCCGAATTAATAAATGCATCTGCAGCCACATTTAATCCTACATGCTTCATTGCCACCATGGCTCTTTTGCCACAATACGACATTCCAAGAGCTGCCTCCATTGCAGTTTTCTCATTGGCCGACCATGTTCTGTTCACACTCCTTTCAGAAGCTTGTTTTGAAGCCTGCACATATTCCATGATCTCAGTAGAGGGTGTTCCGGGGTAAGCATACATACCACTTATGCCGGCATCCAGAGCTGCCTGAGCAATTGCTTCATCACCAAGTAAAAGAAGTTTCTTCATGATACAGATAAAAATTGTAGTTCAAGGTTCGGCCGCAAATATTTAAAATAATTCCAGATATAAAAATGATATAAGGCAGAACCGTTAAATGTCACTTTGATAAACTGACCGTAATTATAACCTGGTTACCACTTTCGATTCAATTTTCAGGTAAGAGGCTATTTTTTCGAGTGTTGATGCATGATGGCCTATCCCGAGGGCAAAGTGATGAGTCGGACCTTCCTGTATCCAGTTCTTAAGAAATGTTTTAACATCCGGTTTAAAGAATCCTCTCGTATTTGTATTTCCAGTTGGAGGTATCGGGCCTTTAACAGATTCTCCTTCAGCAATAACAAACTTGAATTTTCCTTCAAAATCAGAATTTATAGAAAGCATTGTTATCGGACCTTCCTTAATCTTGAATTCAACTCCTGCTCCCTTACCGGGTTTCCCATGATATTTCTTCAGACTGCGCAATACAGGTTTACCATCGGCTATTGCAATATTATGGGGTCCGTCATGTCCAACAAGTACAAATCCCTCATTGAAATCGACCGGATGAAACTCTGCAAAGCTCCCTCCTATTCCAAGTCTGTCGAATATCAGCAGTGCAATAAGTGTCTTAAGATCAGATTCCCCGCACATGGGTATATGCTCTGCAGTAAGCAGGGAGTTACCCACAATAAGGTTAGACATCACTTTCCTGACCTCGCTCTCCTCCGGTCCGTCATAATAGTAGGCCAGTCCGTCCAGGCGTTTTGACGTGATAAACTTTGAAAGGGCAACACTTACCTTTGCTGCTATATTAAGGTCACTATCTGTAAGTTTCATAGAAATTGGATCAGACACAGGATCAGGAGTATCAAAAAAACCTACTATTTGCTTTTCAGCTTTAACTATCTCATCTGCAGATACCTCTTCATAACATTTCATTAGCTCATTTGCCTCACACTCTACAATATGACTCCCAAACCATGAGGTTATCATGGTCGCATCAGTATGCATATCGAGCATTGAGTTTATAGGATGCCCAAGATGTCCCAGGTGAGCATTCTTCAGATCATGCAGTACCTTTGCAATCCTGCAGTACTCATCCAGCTGACTCTCTGCTTCCGCATCATTATCAAGAGTACCAATAATCATCTCAGGAACTTTCTTCCCCATTCTCACTGCAACACCTGCAAATTCAGGCAATGAGCAGATGTCATCATTGCAAAGCTGCATATAGGTGGAGGCTTTTGAATAATCCATTGCCTTCATAGGCTGAAGTGCCACCATAACTACAGGTACATCGATTGTTCTTAAAATAATCCCAAATGTGCCTGATGTTGCATAAGTCAGCATATTGCAGAAAATCAGATCAAGATTGGCTGCCTGCATAGCTCTTGCAGCTTCATAAGCTTTGGCAGTATTATCTATCATCCCAAAATCAAAAACCAAGGCATCCTTATCTTGTATCTTTTTGATTATTTCAGCATGCTTAACAAGTAAATCGTCCAGAAGGCCGGGGAACTGTCCCCAGTAAACGTCATAACCAACTCCAAAAAACCCGATTCTATGTGGAGTAAGTTTCATTCTTTCAGCAATAATTATTTTTTCTGTTGCCATGAATATATAAAGTTTGTTATTTATATTTATCTGACTATCAGTTATCAGCTATCAGGATTAGTCTTTTTTTTATTTGCAGACATCAACAAGCCTGATTTTAGGAATAAAATAGGTAAAACCCAAATAAACAACCAAATACATCAAGCCTGCATAAATCCACATTGGATTATATGAGACTCTTGAAATGATAATTCCTATTACCGGATTAATTACAAAAGCTGAGATAGCTCCGGCAGTCCCCGAAAAACCAACAACAGTTGAGGTAAGTCTATTACCAAACAGGTCATTTATTGAGGTTATATAATTAGTAATCCAGAGTCCGTGTGCAAAGAAGGCAACCGACAAAATAAGTATGACTATTTCCGGTGTTGGTGCAAATTTTACCAGTACGACTGGCAGCATTAATATCGCAGCAGAAAACATAACAGCTTTCCTTGCAAAATTAAGATTTGAAGTCTTTGAAAACAGAAAATCAGAAACCCATCCCCCCAGTATGTTTGAAACTCCAAGTGCCAAAAATGGAATCCAGAATAATTTTCCTATCTGATCTATATCCAGGCTCCTTGTTTCATTCAGGTATTTTGGAATCCAGAACATATAGAAATACAATATTGGATCTAGGAAAAAACGCATGGCAATTATGACCCATACTTCTCTTATTGCGAATAATTTCATTAAGCCTATTGAAGGTCTTTGCATTCTGTTTAGCTCAAATCGTTCAATTGCCTCAACTCCGGAATTTATCTGTCTTTGCTTTTTCTTCCTTGTAACGATGAACCATCCAATGACCCAGATAAACCCGATAACACTGGTTGCAAGAAAAATACCACGCCAGCCTGTCTTAACCAGCAGGAAAACACACATAGGGGGAGCAATGACAGCACCCAGGGCTGCCCCTCCTATTGCAATACCATTGGCCAGGGCCTGACTCTTTTTAGGGACCCAGTCTGAAACAGCTTTTACTGCTCCGGGAAATGCACCTCCCTCACCAACCCCAAGCAGAAACCTGAAGGTCCCGAATTGGAATACGTTATTTGCGACACTGTGAAGTGCGGTAGCAACAGACCAGATACCCACTGAGATACCAAGTCCAAACCTGCTTCCATAACGGTCAATTAGTATCCCGCTTACTGAAAACATTATTGCATAGCCAACCAAAAAACCTGTATTTATGAAGCCATACTGGATATCAGATACTGTGATTTCTTCTTTAATCTTTATAATCAGTATTGATAGCACCTGCCTGTCCAGAAAACTCAAAGCAGTAGCGATAAAAGCCATTCCAACAACGATCCAAAAATATTGTTTTCTAAACATCTTGTCTTATTTGCATTCTAAGGTAACCTGTTGTAGATTGTATTTGACATTTTGATATTATTTTTTTATCAGGAATTCATAATTTCCTGAGCTCAATTCATACAAAACTTGTCCATTTTCTGTACGAAGATATTTTACACCTACAGATGAAGATGCTGGCACACCGCTTTCCAGGACTGAATCGGGATCTTGGGTTGGAATATAAGCAGTTGCAGATGTATTGGCAGGTATAGATACCAGCCAATACAATTTATCTTCAGCATTAATCCATTGACTTTTAATAATCCCATAAATGGAATTATACTCAGCTTCTGCAAAATTCACCGAGCTTATTATCTGTGGTTTAAGAATAATGTGTTTAAATCCCGGATTTTCAGGATCAGGTAAAATGCCGGCAATCCCATTATAGAACCATACATCAAATCCGCCCTGAAAAGGATGATTCCTTGAACGGTCATTTCCTGGTTTTGTATTATCTTCAAATGTCAGTTCACCCCAGTGTTCCCAAAAAGTTGTAGCTCCGCGTGAAAAGAGATAACCAAAACCCGGAAATGTTTTTTTATTAAACATTGTAATCACACTCTCACCATAACCATATCTTGAGAGGGTTTCATAAATATACCTGCTGCCAAAAATTCCGGTTGAAACATGACCCTTTCCTGAAATAATAACTGACTCATTAAGGTTATCAGCAACACTTTCCTCCTCCCCTTCCGGAACTAAACCGAAAGCCAGGGCAAGACTGTTTTTCTCCTGGTTCCAATATGATTTCTTATTGATATTATAGAACTTACTATTGAAAGAGATTCTAATATCCTGTGCCTTCCTGGAAAATTTTTCTGCATCATGTTCTTTTCCAATTACCCTTGCCATCCTTGACATAACCTCAGTACAGAAATAATAAAGAAGGGAGGAGGTAAATTCAACTGGAGTTTCTGATGCCCGAATTCGTCCAGGAGAAAAGAGACTGCCTATTCCGCTATAGATTATGTTGTCTACAGCTATACTATCCAAAAAGTTCATGAATAAGCTCATTCCTGAATAATGATCGCTGATTATTGTTTTATCTCCGTAATAGAGATACATATTCCATGGTAACTGGATAAATGCAGCACCCCAATCCGGGTCACTTCCTCCATACCTTCTTCCAGGAGCTATATTTGGTGGTACTTTACCCCTTCGGGAAGTCTCAATATCATCAATAAACTTTGACCAGAAGAGAGCCATATCAAAGTTATAGATAGTCATATCAGAGGTTAAAAACGCATCACCAAGCCATCCACATCTCTCTCTGTGAGGACAGTCTGTGGGAATACCATGCAAATTACTTAGTTCTGTCCGGAGAGCAGTATGATGTAACTTATTAAGCAGGGTATCAGATGAGGAGAATTCACCTCTCTTCTCAACAGATGTATGTACAATTACCCCTTCAATATTTTCAAGGGCTGGTTCACAGGGGAATCCGGTCATCTCAACATATCTAAACCCATGATAAGTAAAATGAGGCTCCCATTGCTCAAGTCCCTTACCTCTACATATATACATATCAGTCTGAACAACATCTGTTGCATAGACCCCTGTGCTGGCCGGATCAATCATTCCATCCTTAAATATACTTTCAGCAAATCGCAGTTTTATGGCAGTCCCTGCAGGAAGATCAACTTTCAGTTTCACCCATCCTGCAAAATTCTGACCCATATCAAATACATAAATACCTGATTTTGGATTTTTAACATTTACAGGGTGAATCGTTTTTATTTTTTTTATGGGAGGTATCTTCTGAGAAACAAGTTTCCCTCCAGGGCCTTCAGAACTCATAACCTGGTCCCAGGCAGAATCATCATAACCAGGTGTGTCCCATCTATCTTTTTCAAGACGGGCATCATAAACTTCTCCAGCATATATGTTATTTGAGATAATTGGCCCTGAGGATGCTTTCCATGTATTATCAGAGAGAATAAATTTTTCTGTACCATCAGAAAAAAGAAGATGCATTTGAAAAATCATCATTGGTTTCCCATAAACAACATCATTCCATCCATATTTCCCATGATTTACAGATGCCTGGTTATACCAGCCATTCCCAAGCATTATTCCTATTGCATTTTCGCCCTTCTTCAGGAGGTCAGTAACGTCATAAACTACATAAAAAGTCCGTTGTTCATAGTCAGTCTGTGCGGGATCAAGAACATGATCCCCGACTTTCACTCCATTTACCCTCAATTCGTAATAACCCAAACCACTTATACAAACATTTGCCTCCTTCAATTCTTTTTCAATTTCAAACTCTTTACGAAAAAGAGGAGCTGACTGACATTCATAACTAATCCATTTAGCTTTCCAATCTTCCTTGTTAAGCAGCCCCATTTTCCAGCTGTTTTTTTCACTCCAGTCTGATTTTATCCTGTTTTTATCCCAAACACATACTTTCCACCAACAACACATTCCGGTAACCAAAGTAGCTCCTCTGTACTTAATATGAACTGACTCATCAGAAGCTATTTCATGACTATCCCATAAGTCTCCAATGTTTTTATCAAGATATTCTTCACTGCTTGCAACAAGGATCCGATATGAACTTTGTTTCTGATTACGCATTTCAGATTTAAGTATCCAGCTCAGTTCTGGATTACTATTTTCTACTGAAATCGGATTTATGGAATATTCGCATCTCAAGTCAAATGGCTCAATATCCGATTCTCTGCCGGGACCACATGAAATAGAAATAACAGATATTATAATTATACAAATGACAGAATTATTAACCGGGAATAGCATTTTAATGCAAGATATTTACAGTTTCTATTGTTACCGGACCCAGTAAACCCGATTCAAGAAGGGGAACTTCTGCCCATGGGACATTTGTACTGCCGGTACCCGGAATGCTAGTCCGGGTAATATTGGTATTTGTATATTTCTCCCCCAGAACGGCATCACCGATAATACGGTTGCTCCATGTATTTGCAACCTTAACCGTAAGATAGTTCTCTCCATGTATAATAAGCCCTGTAATATCGAATCTATGGGGCATTGTCCATGTGGTTCCAAGGAATTTGTTATTCAGCCACACCTCTGCAACCTTTTCGACCGTACCAAGATCCAGATAAATCTTTTTATCATTCATCGGTTCCTTTCCAAATCTGAATGAGAAAGGCTTTTCATAGGTAGCTACCCCGGAGAAGTAACTAATACCTGGTATTGGTATTTCTGTCAAAGAAGCGAGATTTTCCATTACATAATTCAAAGGAGCTCCAAATCCCAGGGGGAAAGAGACTTTCCATTGGCCCTCAAGTTTCATAATTGAGCGGGTTATTACCTTTCTGGGTCGAGGATCATTCATCTGTCTGTAAGCACCGGGTGTAACAACCACTACGCCATCATTAAGATATTGAAGATAAGGAGGATCCTTTGTGTCCATCCTGATATTAGTATAGGTCTGTGTTGGTATTGTATGCCTGAAAACAATAAAACATGATCCAAACGGAGGCAAGGTGAGAGGAAGATTTGTATATGTATCTTCAGTGTCATATATTCTTACTGGGACAATTTCACCTGTAACAGGATCCCATAATTCGGGCACCTTTCCTTTCTGACGGAATCCACAAAGACGAGAGATCCATTCTTCCGAAGTATTCCTTATAAAATAGAAATCAAGATCTCCTTTACGGTAATGAATATAATCGAGAAGGCTGGAATCATCATCGCGATAAACAAAATCCGGTTTAACATTAAGATATTTAAGCAATTCCTCAGGCTCAGTGCCTGTAATTACAGCTCCTTCTGCTGAAAGCTTTTTCAGCTTCTGCTCCACGGAGGGAGAACGGACTTTTTCCTTTTCAATTGCGAGCAGACTGAAGGATGAGCCATTGGGCAGATAAAGTCTGCCATCTTTTACACTAAGATTATTAACAAGTATTTCTGTGTTTATTACCTCGTAATCATAACCAGGCCCTACCCTGAAATGTGTATTTTTCGGAGTGGCAGAGTTTGGGATTTTATCACCATAATACCAGACAACATCCGCCACAAAATTAGTCTTCTGGAAGATAAATGAAGCTCGTGACAGGTAATCAAAAAAAGGTTTTACCATTGGCCACCAGACCCGTTTGGTATTAAAATGGGTTCCGGCATGATATACATAACCCGGATAACCCGATCCGCTAATATTATGACTGAAACCATGAAGTACTACCTTATTCATTCCTTCACAGAAAGCACGATCACCGAATGGTTTTATATCACCCGGACCTTCCATCCAGTGCTGGAATGAGGTAAATGACTCTTCTTCAACTATTCCTCTATTATAGATATGTGAAGCAGCTGCAACCTCTTTCACAACACGGAGTATATCAATGCTGTCTTTCCCATTATCATCCATATAATATCTTGAATGGTTTACCCAGAATTCTCCACGTGGGATATCCAGTGATCCGAGGGCTTTTAATGGTTCAGCAGGACCATTATATAAAGGATAACCCGGTCCGCCTGCTTCACAGTTAATTGCCAGACCGTACTTGTTGGATATTTCTTTTGCCTGTTCATAAAGGTTATTAATCATAAGTTCCGACAATGTCCTCCTGAAATCCGATCTCGTTTTCTCAGAAATTTCAGATTTGAATAACTCAGGAGCAAAAAGGGCTGGGATGAACTTTGTAATATCATAACCATTCAATCTTCTGAACTCATCCTTAAGGGATGATGTCCAGACAAATCCCCTGGCTTCATAGCTGGCAAGATATAAGCTTTTGAGTGCGGTATTTTTGAAATCACCAATTACGGGGAGAAGTCGGTTAATAATATACATAAGGTGAGTCTCAACTGCCACTGAATCAAAATGGTCAATAGTAAGTCCTGCAGATTTTGGACTTGGCAGCACTAATTCCTGTCCAGAGTTGGAGCATATATACCTGAATATATCCCATTCACCTGAAGGTACCTCCCACTTCAGGATATCGTTGTCATAATCAAAATACTTTGTCAGATCTAATACTGACAATGAATCGAGTGAACCGGTTTCAACTCCTGAAGGGACAGCAAGTACTGCGATCTCATCATAATAGGCTGGTCTTCCATTTTCCCTGAATGGTATCATGGGCTTACCTGTGCCTCCAATCAGTGATGCCTTTGGGAAAGAGATATCGGGAAAAGGAAGTTTTGTCTCCAAATAACCCTGTACACCTTTAAGACTTACCTTTGAAAAATAAAGTGACTTTCCAGCATGTTCCGGTTTAACCCAGCTGCCTCCGGCATTCCAGCTGCTTGCAAGATTTAAACCTACTGTCAGACCAAGCCTTCCTGCCTCATCAATAACAGTTTTAAGAATCTTCAGTGATTCATCACTCAAAAAAGCAGGTCCGCCAGGGATCATAGTATCTGCTTTCGGAACACCTATTTCGAATATATCAAAACCACTAAGACCTGCATTCTTCATCGCAAGGAATTCCTGCTTTGCCCTTAAAGTATCTATGTTCCCGTTGAGACACCACCAATAAGCCTTAGGCCTTGCAGAAAGTGGCGGATCCTTAAAACCCTCAGTAAACCTTACATAATCATCCTGCTGAGCTTCAAGGACATAACATGAGGTAATGAAGAAAATAAATCCTAAGGAAAATAATATCTTTCTCATAAACAGAATCTAAAGAACAATCTAAAGTTAACTATTTAGCTTCTATTATGCATGATAAAAATTGTTAATAACAAAGTTTTACAGATTCTGGTCAGGCTGTTAAATAATAGTTAAATGTTTTAATGTTCCACACAATAATGTTTAATTTGCATTCTTTAGATCCGCCAAAAGAGTAAATATCCGACCTGATTGAATAAAGCCCTATATACAATAATTCCGATGCTGTTTACGATTGGCGTTCTTAATGGACAGGTTGATAATAGTGACAGATATATCCAGGTGAGCGGAATAATATCGGATGAAGGTGACAGGCTTGTATCAGGCGTTGCAATAATCTCAAAAAAGCTAAGAAGAGGAACTGTCAGCGAACCTTCCGGTATATATTCAATTACCAGCGCTCCGGGTGATACTGTCTTTTTCAGGGCACTCGGTTATAAAAGATACCATACAGTAATCCCTCCCGATTACGGATCGCAATATGCTAATGTTGATATAAGGCTCGAGTTTGATACACTCAGGATTGAAGGAGTAAATATTCTTCCATGGAAAACTTATAGTGAATTCATCAGGGATATAACGCAGGATAAACCAGTAGATCCTATTATTGAGAACATGAACGATAATCTGGCATCAATATATGTCGCACTACAGAAGGAAACAGGATTAAAAGTCTCTCCTGAAGCCGGTTACATTTATGTTATGGAACAGAATTTCAACGCACTGGCTACCAAGAACCAATTTCCTGTCAATAACCTTCTGAATCCATGGGCATGGTCAAAGTTTGTCCAGGGATTAAAGAACGGTCTCTTTAAAAATCAGAAATTCAATAAGCCTCAGGAGGCAAAGGTGAGGAAGAAGGTGAAGAAGGTGAAGAATGCGAAGAAAAAGTAGCTGACGGCTCGTAGCTGGTAGCTGGTCAGCTATGAGCTATGAGCCCTTCTAAAAAGCCGGATTATAAATCCTGTCTTTAAAAGTATAATCATTTACGAATTTACGAGGTCTCCTGAGCTCGTCCTTTCTCAATATTTCAGGTGACAATCCTTGTCCGTCACCCAAAAATCCTGCAGCCATTACCGATACCGGTACAATATCTTCCGGTAATCTGAAATATTCACGCACTTTTTCAACTGAGAATCCTCCCATCTGGTGTATATAAATATCAAATGTCATTGCCTGCAAAGAGAGGTTGGCTACAGCCATTCCCGTATCGTAAAGTGCAAATCTGTTTGGCTTACTGTTATGAGAGAATTTAGTCCTGGCCAGAGTAACAATCAGTGCCCAGGCATTCTTTGCCCATAACTGATTTGATTCTGCCAGGAATCCCAGATAATCTTCGAAAATATCATGTTCTTCAAAGGTAGTATAAACAAACATCCAGGGCTGTTCATTGAAGCATGAGGGAGCATGACCGGCTGCTTCAAACATTGCTTTTATTTTAAAGTCATCTACAGGAAGCTGAGAGAAAGCATAAGGGCTCCATCTTCCTTGTATTATTTCAAGTACAAGTTCTTTTTTCATTTCCAGAATTTTAATCTATTAAACAATATGACAGGGCTTTAAAGCAATATTTCTTACCATGCAAAGTGTTAAAAATTAATTATAAGGCAGACCAATTGTCTGGTAAATGTAATAATTTATAATTTTGGCAAGGTATGAAGAAGTACGAAGGCAGAGTAGTTGGAATTCTTGGAACAGTAATATTTCATCTTATTGTTGCAATAATAATTATGTCCTTCCAGATAAGATCTCTTAAAATAGAGTCAAGAGATATGTTTGAGATCGAATTTCTTGCCGAGGAACAGCCAAAAGAGGAAGAGCAACTAAAAGAGTTACCTGTTACAACTATAGAAAAGATACTACAGGGTGATGAGGAGATGCTGAATGTTGCAAGGAATCTTGCGAGTAAGGCTGACCCTAGGATAAACCGCGATGAGTATATTGACATGGTTAAGGAGGAACTTATCAAAAACGGGAAGCTCAGTGAAAATAACTATATTGATGAACAGAAGAGGCAGGCAGAAAAACCAGATGAGAATCTGTCATTCAATGATGAATCCAAAGTGAAGGATGATCAGAACAAACCTACCGAATCGCAGGAAATGGAAGCGAATTACAAAGGTCCGACACGTATTTACTACGATCTTTCAGGCAGGACACACACATATCTTCCAATCCCTATTTATAAATGCCAGGGTTCTGGCAAAGTTGCATTAAGTCTTGAGGTCAGCCAGAGAGGACTGGTGGAAAAAGCACAAATAATAGGCAGTGAAAGTACCACATCTGATCCATGTCTGATAGAAGCTGCTGTAAAAGCAGCAATTATTTCAAGGTTCAATTCCGATTTAAATGCACCTAAAATCCAGACAGGAACAATCACATATCATTTTGTTGCACAATAAAAAGACTTTGAAAACAAGCATAAGATCAATTATAATAGTAGCATTACTATTCTCTGGTTCTTCACTCAAATCGCAGGAGAAATATCAGCCTGGTTATATTGTAACTAATAATGGTGATACTATCCGGGGAATGATCTGCGACAGGAAGCAAGCTCCTTTTGCGCAGTTATACAGCAAGATACGATTTAAGGGCAATTCACTTTTCAAAAGAAAATACAGTCCGTCTCAGATTACAGGGTATAAGCTGGGTGCTACTTCATTTGAAAGTGAATGGATTAATTCTACGAGTAACTTATTCAGGACAAATTACATATGTGACCCGGCATCCGGAACCAGGCATTTTCTTAAAGTGATTGTTAAAGGCTACCTCACCTATTATCAGTGGGAATATATGGATCAGGAATCATGGTCAATTGATGCAATAGATCTTTTTAAAAGGGAAAATGATGAATACTACATCAGGGTAACCCGGGGAATTTTTGGTATCAGATTAAAGAATCTTAAGGAGTATTTTATGGATTGTCCTGCCTTGATTCAAGAAATAGAAAGAGGAGAGCTGAAAACTCCTGCCGAAATAGCTTATTTCTACAATAATTGGATAAAATGCAAAAGAAATAAGTGATTGATCTCAGGATTTATTCTTCTGTTCCAACTCTCCAATTTCCCTGTCCAATTCGTCCCAGTCATCGAAATTAAGTTTTTCAGAGTACTCAAGATCCTTACTTTTTATCATAAGTGAGATAGCCATTATGACATTAGTAATCAATATAATATATAAAATAATTCCGTTATTGAAATCACTATTCTGATTTGAGGCAGGGATACTGAAAAACAAAAGTATTGTGATCAAACCTCTGGGGGATATAAAAAGTTCAGGCAATAAACGTTTCACAAGGAATAACTTCAGTAATATGAAACGAATGACAAAAATACCTGCAACAATCATAATGCTTATAAGTGCTGCCTTTTCATCAATCAGACTTTTAAGTTCAATGGTCATCCCGAATATCACAAAAAAGAATGTTCTTATGAAGAATGCCGATTCCATCGTCAGTACATGAAAATCATTCTGTATTACTTTAAGAGATTCAAGTTTTACCAGTTTTTTGAACTTGCCTGCGAAGAAGATCTGGCTGTTATTCAGGATTATGCCGAAGATAAGTATCATTATAAGCGATGAGAAATGAAGCAACTTACCTACTGAATATAGTAGAACCAGAACAGCGATCAAAAGAAAAAGTTTAACCTGAGATTTTAGTTTTTCTAACAATAGAACCATCACGTAACCTGCAAAAAAAGAGATTAAAAGTGTGATTATAATATTCACTGATATACTCACAACAACCTCATTCACTGAAGTTTTCTCAACACTACTGAGCAGGTAAAAGAAAACCATGATCCCCAGTATATCTGAAAATGTACTTTCGTAAATCAATAATTCCTTACTTCTTTTTATCAAACCACCTACACTGGGTATTACAATAGCGCTGCTCACAACTGAAATCGGCACAGAATAGAGAATCGCCGAGAAGAGATCATCAATAAGCCAGTAATACAAAACATATGAAATGAAAGAGATGCAAAAACCCAGTGAAACAAGTGCCAGAAAGAATGATTTAACTATCAGGGGGACCTTTTCTTTAGTGATCTCAAGTTCAAGGGCAGCTTCAAGAACAATCATAATCAGTCCGATAATCCCAATAATAACAAGAATATCCATAAGGTACTTTGTTATTCCAATATTGAAATAATCAAGGCCAATCCTGATACCAATCCCCAGGAGGACGAGTAGCAGTACACTAGGAATATTGGTCACTTTCGATATCCAGTTAAACTGATGTGAAAGAATTACAATAATGCAAACAGCAATAATTAGAATGTAAGGATTAATTGGTTCCATATCATAGTATAACTTTTGTGTAAATGTAGCATTTTGTACTTCTCCGGATAACTGACCAGTAATATTTTTACTATATTTAGGGTAAGTAAATATTATATGACTAAAGCTAAAAAGTTCGGAACCTTCGGAGGTGTGTTCACCCCTTCAATTCTTACAATTCTGGGTGTAATAATGTATTTGCGAATGCCGATGATATCTGGCGAAGCCGGGCTAATTGGAACATTGGGAATCATTATAGTTGCTCATATTATTTCAATTACTACCGGGCTCAGTGTTTCATCTATTGCAACAGATAAGAGGGTAAAAGAAGGTGGCACTTATTATATAATTTCAAGGAGTCTGGGGCTTCCTATAGGGGGGACTCTGGGGCTGGCATTATTTGTTGGATTATCATTTTGTGTGAGTCTCTATCTAATCGGTTTTTCTGAGAGCTTCCTGGGATACTTTGATATGCCTATGAATATCAACAACATAAGGATAACGGGGTCTATCATTCTTCTTGTAGTGACAATAGTTACATTCATAAGTACCTCTCTGGCAATTAAGACTCAGTACCTCATAATGCTGACCATTTCCCTGTCAATTCTTTCAATATTGTTTGGCAAACATGATCTTGCTCCAACATCACCAAACCTTTTTGGAAACGGGTCAGGCATACCGCTTGTGGTACTCTTTGGAATATTCTTTCCTGCTGTTACAGGATTTGAAGCCGGAGTATCAATGTCAGGAGACCTTAAGGATGCTAAAAAGTCAATACCACTCGGTACCATTTCTGCTATTGCCATAGGGTTGACAGTTTATATTGCTCTGGCTTTCTTTTACTTCTTTACGGTGGATGGAAATGCTCTGGCAACTGATCCAAAGATACTGTTCAGGATTGCCCTTGTACCTCAGCTGGTAATTGCCGGAATATGGGGAGCAACATTAAGTTCGGCCCTAGGAAGTATTCTTGCTGCACCAAGGATTCTTCAGTCTACAGCAATGGATAAAATAACACCAAGATTATTTGCTCATGGTTCAGGGGCCTCAAAAGAGCCGAGAAATGCACTCATTCTTACTTTTCTGATTGCTGAGGCAGGTATTCTTATTGGAGAACTGGATGTAATAGCCCGTGTTGTTTCAATCTTTTTTATAACTACCTACGGATTCCTTAACCTTAGTGCAGCTTTTGAGTCACTTACAAGTGCTGATTTCAGACCAACCTTTAAGACTCCGCCTCTTGTAAGCATAATTGGATTTCTTGCATGCTTCCTGGTAATGATACAACTTGATTTTCTGGCCATGATGGCTGCAATATTAATCCTCGGCTTATTGTTTCTTTTGCTCAAACAAAGAGAGCTGGTTCTTGAAACAGGAGATACATGGAGTAGCGTATGGGCCACACTTGTCAGGACCGGCTTGCAACATCTGAATAAATCAACACTCCATACAAGGAACTGGAGACCTAATGTAATACTTTTTTCAGGGCAGGATAATGCAAGACCTCATCTTATAGACCTGGCAAGATCCATTACAGGGCGGCTGGGAATGTTTTCCGCTTTCGAAATGGTTGTATCTGACGAGGAACGCCTGATCAGAGACAAAAGACATTTTGCCATCCTGGGCAAGAAAAATGAATTCACGATCCATCAACATAAATGTCGCAACGTTTATGAGGGCATGAATGACATATCAAGGGTTTTTGGCTTTGCAGGTGTTGAACCTGACACCATACTTATGGGATGGAGCAGACATGAAAGAAATAAAGATAAATTTCTGAAGTTGCTCAGAAATTTTGAAGAGAGCGATTACAATACAATTCTGCTGAATTATAATGCAGTCAAAGAATTCGGTGAAAAAAGAACCATTGATATATGGTGGAGCGGCTGGGGCAGTAATCTGACCTTTTCCATTTTCCTGCTGCGTCATTTAACATCATCGGGTAACTGGAAAGATGCCAAAATAAGGTTGCTGATAGTAAATAATCAGCCTGAACGTAATGAAATAATAGATAAGCGTCTAAGACAAATTCTCCTCCAGTACAGGATTAACTTTGAGATCAGAATCATAAATAATAATATTGACAATATTTCAAGAGATGAATTAATCGGTCGTGAATCTTCAGGTACTGATCTCACATTTATTGGGATCCCTGACAAACAATTCAATCACCTTGACCAGGCTTATGACGAGGTTTCATATCTGACGAAACATTTAGGTACATTCATTCTTGTAAACAGCTCTTCAAGATTTGAACCATTTGATCTTCAGCTCGAAGGCATATCAGAGTCATCAAGCAGAATATCGACTGATGGTTACATTTCCTTGCCGGATCTGGTTCCGTCTAAATACAATATTATCAATGATGATATAGTTAAAATTGATATTAACGGACAAAAGGTGCTTACTCTTTTCAACGAAAAGGCTTTTGCTCCTCTTCTGACTGAAACTGAAAAATTCGCTAAAGATCTCTCAATCGCATTTAATTCAGTTTACTCACAACTGGGGAAACTAATTGAACTGAATGATAAATATCGCATCAGAAAAGCTATTCTTAAGATCAAAAATGATTTTTATTACAATGTAAACCGTTCTTTTGATGACTTCAGAGACAAAAAACTGATCCTGCAGAAAGAAGCCCTGGAAAATGGGTTACAATGGTATGCTGACAGGCTTGAAAAAGACCTGCTAAGATTTCCTTTCAAAATTCTGATACACTATGACAGGGAAGATCTCAAAATCAGAAGGAAAGATCCTTTCTGGTTAAAATGGTTTATACTCAGAAAACGTGTTATTCATCCTTTCTCAAAGAAATCTTTACCTGGAAAGATACAGTACCATGAAATAGCCTCTTACTACCTCAAAGATAACCGTCACTATTTCCTTTCCTCCTTTTTAAGCAAATTGCAGTCTGAATTGCTTGAACATATTTCTGAAACCAGGGGAATAATTAGTTCTACTGATGCTTTGCTGGAAAAAATATTAGATAATCCGGCAGATTTTAATAAAGAAATCAGGGAGGCTAAGGAACAGGGTGAAAACAAGATCAAGGCATTTTCGTCAGGCATTTCTCAGTTGAAGATACACCTAAAAAACAGATTGATACTGGAGTTCAGAAAAAATCTCCAGCAAATGACCAATAATCTGGCAAAACCCGACATTAATTTTCGTATTCGAAGAAAACGAAGGAATAATAAATATTATGCCAATCTGATCCTGAACAATTTACTTTTTCCCGATTTATGGTATGAAGCAACGCTTCTCCACCTTAATAAAATAAAAATAGATATTGTTCTTAATTCTTATAAAAGCAGGATAAAAGACAAAATAAATGAATTCAATTTTAAGATTGATCAGCAGCTTGATAATCGCTTCAGAAGCGGGCTGAATGAAATCCTCATAAAACTTCAAAAGTATGACAGCGAAAAAGAAAGCATTTTAGGTCCGAATTTCAAAATACCATCACTCGAAGAAAATATTACTCTGATAAAAGATTTTAACCTTTTCGGGAAAGAGATTATCAGGATTGCAGAAACCCTACCGGAAAAACTGGATATCGGCATAACAGCTTTAACAAACCCTGATCCTGGACAATCTGAGGAAATATTGAGTGTTCCTCTCAGAAGGTTGACCCGCTTTTATATTGAATCGAGGTTCATCGGAACTACATACGATCAACTGGAACAAATCTCAGATTCATGCAAAAACACAATATTCATTATTAATGACCTATTAAGCCTCACACGATTTAATCTTGAAAACATTCCGGCAGACCTTCCTGACAGAAAAAAAGTCAATGACTCTATCATTAAAGACGCATGTCAGCATATTATTAAAGAAGAAGATAAAATTGATCTGATAAGAAATGACATTAATCAGGTAATTGATAACTCCCTGAATGAAGTTTTCGATAAGCTATCTGCCTATAAGATAAACACAACAGTTGCTGAATATTCATGGTTTATAAGGGAACATCAGAGCAAAAAAGTAAAAAAGACAATCAGGGCTTACTTTTATAACCTAAGATTCTTTTTTAAGAATATCACTGTAAAAGCACTCTACTCAAGAAGCGAATGGATCTTGTTAGCCAGAAAAATAACTGAAACAGAACGCAAGGGAATCAGCAGCAACCTGATTCTTGATCTGATTGAATCTATAAGCCCAAATGATAAAGTAACTGAAAAACTACCTCAGTACTACAAAAAACTTTTCAGCGGAAGATCAAGTATCAGTGAGGATTTCTGGATTCAAAGACAAAAAGACGAAGAGTTGTTTAAAACAGCAATAAATCGAGTTACTTCAGGGTATAAAGGCGCTATTCTGATACTTGGAGAGAGAAATTCCGGAAAGTCCACATTCTGTCGCTACACAACCAGTAAGCTGTTTCGAAAAGAAAAAGTATTTCATGTGTCTCCTGTTTACTCAGGGTCCATCCTCGTTGAAGATTTTACGGCTGAACTTAGCAAGGTTACTTCTACTCAGGGCAATATATATGAAATAATGGAGGCACAAACCACAAACTGTGTTTTTGTATTTCATGATATTGAGTTGTGGTGGGAGCGGTCAACTGATGGTCTGAAGGTAATTAATGTGATCCTCAATCTTATCAATGAATTCAGCAAGAGGTTCATTTTTGTAATTAATATGAATCCTTATGCTTATGATCTTATCAATAAATTAACTAATTTCCAGGAAATTTTTATCAGCATAATACATCTGAAACCATTTGATTCAAAGGAAATAAGGGAACTTATAATCAGAAGACACAGGTCCAGCGGATTGAAATTTATCCTTAAAAAGACCTCTGAGGAAGAATTATCCGAAATAAGCATTGCCAGACTTTTCAATAAATATTTCAGCTTTTCTGAAGGAAATCCGGGAACAGCCCTTAAATCATGGCTTGCCAACATTACTAAAGCTTCAGAAAACAATATCAGCATCAGGTATCCAAACCTGCCTGAAATGAAAATTCTTGAGAGTCTTGACGATAGCTGGAAAACTGTCCTTATTCAGCTCGTTCTGCATAAAAGACTGACATATAATAAATTAAACAGGATATTTTCGAATGATCAGACAAGGATAAAGGATATATTAAATGCACTGCTCAGAACAGGGCTTATCGAAGAGAGAAATGAAGATCTCTTTGTTGTGAACACTTACATAGAACCTCACCTTATAAGGATTTTCAGGAAGGAAGAATTGCTCTAGATTTTTTTAGAGAATGATTAATATTTGAAACAGATGAAAATCATAATTGTAATAGTCTTTGCTCTGCTGATAATAACAGGATTTAAGATTGTCAGGATGGGCTTAAAATACCTGGTCAGCCGTTTCTCAGGAATTAGTTTTTTAGAAAAACCATTGACTATAATTGAGTTACTGATCTGGACCATTTTCATATTCCAGTCATTATATTACCTTTTCGGTGAAAAATTCTATTACCAGTACCTTTTTATAGCTCTCATAATTGTATTGACAGGTTTTATTTCATGGTTTTTTTTAAGAGATATGCTGGCAGGATTTTTTTTCAGAATAAGATACACTCTGAAAACAGGAGCTCAAATAAGCATAGCTAGTCAAAGTGGTGTGATAAAATCGTATGGACTTACTTCAATAAAAATTATTACCAGTGATGGATTATTACTGAATATCCCATATTCGAAAATGATCAATGAAATAATAATAGAAAAGAGTTTTCGAGGAGCTCCTGAAGAACATATATTGCAACTTCAGGCAGATTTATCTCTTGGCAGAACAAAAGCCGAAGAATTGATAAGGTTGTCATTATTAAATGCACCATGGACTAATCCGAAAGAAGAACCAGTTATCAAATTCATGGAAGAGAATAAGAAAGGCTACTTATTTGAGGTTAAGCTATTCTCAGTCAAAGAAAAAAATATCAGGCTAATTGAAAACTCTCTCGAAAATTTTTCATCAATTCATGTGGTAACACAAAGAGTATAAGTCAATAATTAATATTGTACCCATACTATTAATAGACTTATTCCGATCTTTAAAAAATTAAATTACCAAATGTTATGGAAGTACTTGAAAAATTTATAAACAAGGTACTATTCACTGTTGGCAACCAGGATATTAAAGTGATTACAATAATAACATTGGCTTTTATTTATTTTTTTACATTATTAATATTATGGCTGATCAAGAGAGGGTTGCATACCGGAAGGAGTTCGAAAAAGTTTGACAGAAGCAATGCATACTCAATTTTTCAAATCATAAGGTACCTGGTATGGATAGTATCAATAAGTCTGATGCTAAAAACGCTGGGGATAAGCTTAACAGTGCTAGTAGCCGGATCGGCGGCAATCCTTGTTGGAATTGGACTTGGACTGCAAAATACATTTAATGACTTTCTTTCAGGAATAATAATATTGATTGAAGGTACAACCAGGATTGGTGATGTTCTTGAAATTGATGGTGATGTTGTAATTATTCAACAAATAGGAATCAGAACATCTAAAGGGCTGAACCGTGATGAAATAGTTGTTATAATCCCGAATTCATTAATAACGACCAAAAAAGTAATTAACTGGAGCCATCAATCAAAAAAGACACGATTCAGGATAAATGTGGGAGTAGCTTATGGAAGCAATGTTGACCTGGTAATTAAAATACTGGAAGAGAGCGCCTTAGAACATCCTGACATTACTGATAAGAACCTTATTGAAGCACGACTTATTGATTTCGGAAATTCATCTCTTGATTTCCAGGTTTTGTTTTTCAGCAATAATGCATTCAGAATTGAAAGAGTAAAAAGCGATATAAGGAAAATAATCAACAGAAAATTTGCTGAAAACAACATCACTATTCCATTCCCTCAAAGAGATGTTCATATAATAAATGATAAAGGATGAAGAATTTAGTTTTATTATTGATAGCTATAACCGTATTTCTGTCAGGGATAATATTCAAACTGATTCATCTTCCCGGAGCAGGCATACTTATGGTACTCGGACTTGGAATTTTTATTGTATATTCATCGATCATATACTTTAAGAACAAAAACCCTGTGATGAAAAAAGTACTGATCATCTCATCTATTGTCTTGATTACCACGCTGGTTTTTGCAATTATCAAATATCCGTATTTTTCAGAAACGGTATTAGGTGCGATACTTGCAGGTTTTATTATCTTCCTCCTCAGCCTTCTTTTTAACAATAAAAAAAGGAATCTCATTGATAAATAGCTTGTAGAGGCTGTAAAATCTTTAAAGGCTACCATGTAAAACCTTTATAGCCTCTACAGCCTTAAAAAAGCTGTGTCTGCTGGTTGTATTTCCAGGGTTTAATAATATCAGGTGTGTTTCTGCTGGATGTACGGCTGTTTATGAGAGGACTCACAGTATGCGCTTTGAGAATCTCCTCTGAAGCAGGTTTCAAAAGAGTTTTCACTTTTTCCGTCTCATTTGAAATATCAAGCCAGAGAGATTCTGATGATTTATCAAGAATGGCAGGCATCCTTTTTTTTGAGTTATGAATTTCCGACATCAGGATATTGGCATCAGTGGTAATGATTGTGAAAGTAGTAAACTGTTCACCCGTATTATTTTCCACCCATTCATCGTATAACCCTGCCAATGACATTATATCATCATCTGCCCTGTAGATATACCATGGTACTTTCTCCTTTCCTAAATGCTGCCATTCGAAAAAACCTCTTACTGGCACAATGCATCGCTTTGTCTTGAAGCTTATTGAAAAGGAAGGTTTAGTCTCCACACTTTCAGACCTGGCATTGAATGTTTTAAGCCGGATCTCCTTTGCATCATCAATATTCCTTGTCCATGATGGAATCAATCCCCATTTAAGGAGTCTGATCTTTCCCGGAGAACCTGAGCAAAGAGCAGGCATTTCCGGTAAACCGTATGCATGATAATAGTAACTCGGCCGATATTTGTCCGGATCGATCAAATCAGCTCCGTATCTGTTCTCCAGTTCTTCCTTTATCAGGTTTACATTAACGGTAAAACACATATTTACCAGTCGAGTAATTCGTTTGATGTAAAATTAAGAGGAACCGGCAGCGAATAATTAAAAAGATCATATTCCGGCCACTCCTTAATCTGTGCTATTACCCTGTACATCATGTTGTTCATGTACGAGTAAATCTCTGGTCCGTTCCATGCACTTGAATTGAACAGTACCACCCAGGCAATACCATCCGACTGTCTTTTCATCATACCGGCACTGCCCGGAAATGAACCAGTTCTCCACCATGTACCGTTATAAACTGTAGTCTTCCATCCGACAGGTGCATATCCGTTATTGTTATCAGTCATAATATGGATACTCTCGCTGGTGAGAATATCTGGTCTTGAATGGAAGCCGTCCACTGCCAGAAGAAGTCTCATCAGGTCGGGTGCAGTAGCAATCCATGCACCGGCAGCACCAAGAGCACGTATATCATTCCCTCCATAAATGGGTGTAACCATCTCTCCTGTACCGTATATTGATGGTTTGAGCACAACATCGGAAGGTTCATAATAAGTAACCTCAAATGGCGTCTTCTCTGATGGAAGATTTCCTGCAATAGACATATCATATATACCCAGAGGTTCAAGAACCGACTTCCTGCAATATTCCTCGTAAGCCATCCCTGAAACTTTCTCAATTACCAACCCAAGGATACTATATCCCAGATTAGAATATGCACGTCCGGTACCCGGTGTAAAATGAAGCCGCTTGTTCAGAGCAAACCTTACAATTGTTTTTGTATCGGCCGGAGGAGTTACTCCCATCTTCTCCGCAACAACAACAGGCATAAACATCTGGTCACCATGTCTCTGAGTCCAGCCCCCCTCATGACTAAGCAGATGGCCTACTGTGATACCGTATACTCTTTTATCCCTGGGTTCACTGAAATAAGGGTCATTAAGAATTCCATCGGGACCAAACACTTTATCGCTAAGCGATAACCTTCCTCCCTCCCTCAACTTCATTATTGCAACAGCAGTAACAAGTTTTGAGATACTTGCCACACGGAATTTATGATAAGGCTGCGTCTCTGTCTTTAAAGTCGTATCTGCATAACCAAATCCATGTGAATATACAAGTTTGCCGTCCTTTGCGATTGCAACAGAAGCTCCGGCAATAGACCACTTGCGGATAAAGGAATTCAACGTTTTCTCAACAGCTGCAAATTCCCATCCCGATGAACTGGAATTCGTAAGCCTTACATTTTCCGGAACCAGCTTATCAGATACAACTACACTGGTTTCCTTGGCACCGGGATTAAAACTCACCAGTGAAACCAAAAAGCTAATGATCAATATTTTCTTTATCCTGTACAAAAATCAAACTAAATTTTGTGCAAAATAAGCACTATTTTTTTCGTTTGCACCACTGAAACTAAATTTTGCATAATCAGTAATCAATAAATCTTATAAAAAAATGCAGGAGGAATTAATAAAATACTGGTAGGAAATCAACAAAAAATTAACTTTGTCTCCATGTCTTACAGAGGAATATCAGTAGTCAGTACCAGTATAATTTTGATGCTGGTATTTATTCCATTAAAGAGTATTGCACAGGAAACAATAACAGTTAAAGAGTACAGTACGGTTGCACCAGATACGATGGATTATATACCATCGTGGTATCCGGGAGCGTTGGAATACAACCTTATGATAGCTTCCTCAAGAGGTCTTACCACAGAAATTGACAGGCTTATTCAAAAAGGTGCAAACATAAATTCATATAATGTTGATGGAGCCACGCCACTGATTTTTGCTGTCTCCTACAATCAGCCGGAAGCGGTCAAAACTCTTTTAAAACACTCGCTCAGGCTTGATGAATTTACATCAGGATGGGAAACGGCACTTATGATTGCAGTAAAGAATAATTATGATGCCATAGCGGAAATACTGATACGGGCCGGGGCAGATATTGAATTTGCCGATAACCACGGAACTTCGCCTCTTCACTATGCTGCTTTATATGGATATCTCCATATGGTTGATTTACTTCTTTATTACGATGCCACTATTGATGCAAAAAGCGATGATGGTTTTACCGCTCTGCATGCAGCGATCTGGGCAGGGTATGCAGATATTGCTGATCTGCTTATCCAGAGCAAGGCTAATATGGAAGTAAGAGATAATGAGGGCGATACCCCGTTTCTTATAGCAGCATCAACAGGTGATACACTGATAATGGGTCTGCTATACAGGTTCGGAGTTGACATTTTTGCCAGGAATATTTTTAATCACAATGCCCTCACCCTGGCAATTGCATATAACCGGAAAGTAGCAGTAGAGTATCTTTTAGAAAAAAGCGACAAATGGAAAGAAAAATCAATTTCAGGATATGACCCATATAAAGTAGCTTCAAAATACAGCAGGCATGATATAACCGACATCCTGAATGCCAACAAAATTCCTGGCAAAATCAAACCGTCAATCGATCAGGTTGCTCTGTCAGTAGCTGCCAGGTGTACTCCTCATGACTATTATTCGGGCTTCAGTCTGAGTTTCAAGGAACCATATTATAACGCTGGATTTACATTGGGAATGGATATGAAACTATGGTATACCCGGATATTAAGGGAAGAATCAGAAGACAATTATTTTCAATATTATGACAAAGGAGCTATGTTATATGGAGGTGCCTTCAGGGATTTTATTCTTACAAAAAGGGCTGAAAGAGGGAATATTATTTTGACAACCAGTCTTTCAGGTGGTTACACTTTCGGTAATAAGTTCAGGGGCACGAATATAACCCCGGACAACAGTTTCAAAATTATCCCGGCACTAACCATTAAATGGGAAAAGAATCCGGTCACAATCTTCTTTGGAACAGAATATAATAATTCAGAATATTATAAGATTGGACCATTATGGTTCAGGATGGGGGTTTCATATAATTACTATTTTGATAATATCCGTATAAGGGCAAAGAAAATAAAGTGGAACTAGAAAAATGGGAAATGCCACAAAATATATTTTTCTGATACTTCTTGTTTTATTCTTCTCATGTGAAGACAGCAAGTACATTTCAAACTGTGATGAGTGTTCAGATGAAGAGCCGCTTGAAACAGTGCTCAGTGCAGAATTTTCTGAGGCTAATCAGAAAGGGACACTTGTAATGTTATATGAAGGAAGGATTGAGGATAATATAGTTTTTGACTCTATCAGGATTTTCAGTACATATAAGTATGAAAAGAGAGTATCAATAAACAGGACTTATACTATAACTGCTACATATATAATTAATAATAAATCATATACTGTTGTAGACTCAACTACTCCACGAACAAAATATACGGAAACACTATGTGAGAAACCGTGTTATTTTGTATATGACAGAATGCTGGATCTGAGACTGAAGTATACTAAGTAAGGCGGAAGGCTAAAGGCAATAGGCGAAATGTATAAGGAATCATGCCTCAAAATCTTTAACCAGCGTCCAGTGTCCATCGTCCAGCGCCCAGCAACAAGTAACCACCCCCTACGCCCGCGGATACCTGAATAACGGGTTACCCGCCAATCCTCTGGTTTTTATTTCAGCGATCTCCTTATCCTTCAGTGGTTTCAACGTATCCGACTGACTGAGAGCAATTTTAAAAAGCTCCACTTCACCCGGAGTAATAGCAGCAGTTACAGGATGCGACAAGGTGAATCGCAGTCCCATTCTTATATCTTCAGGAGTAGTATGAGGCTCATACCAGCATTTCGGATACTTTGACTTATCTGCATCTTTTGGCCAAGGCCCCTTAGCCATAGCTTTCAGTGCAAGAATACCCATATTTTTCTTTCTGGCTCTTTCAAGAACCTGGGCGCCAAAATTACCGGCGTGCCAGGTCACATAATTTATGGGATAAAGAATAGTATCAAAGTCAAAACGATCCATCATAGCCATAGCTGCTTCAACTGAATGAGCAGAAAAACCAATGAACCTGATCTTCCCTTCTTTCCTTGCCTCCTTAAAGGCCTCCATCGCCCCCCCAGGTGCAAAGATCTGCTCTACATCTTCCATCGTTGTAACTGCATGGAACTGATACAGATCGACATGGTCAGTTCGCAGGTTTTTCAGCGATTTTTCAAGTTCTGCCAGTGCTTCAATCTTATTACGCTGGGTGGTTTTGCATGCAAGAAATACATTTTTCCTGTATTGCTCCAATGCAGGCCCCAACATTAGCTCTGCATTACCATAAGTAGGTGCTACATCAAAATAGTTTATCCCGGAATCAATAGCCAGCTTAACTGTTTCTGAAGCCTCATCTGCTGTTGCATTCATAACAAGTATACCCCCAAAGCCGATCATTGACAGCATTTCACCTGTACGGCCAAGAGATCTTTTTTCAATTTTCCCGGGAGCCGATTTCCTTGAAATACCGGAAAGATCTGGCGGGAAGATGCTTATTGCAGGTGCAATAATTGCAGTTGTCTTAATAAATTCCCTTCTTCTCATATTATTCAGGTATGGTTAATAAATTTCATATAAAATGAAAAGATAGTAAATTGTGGTGAATATTTTCTTGAATGATTATAAAAAGCATCTTTTATGAGTAAGAACTTCTTAGAGAAATTTATAAGCTTATTCCTTATATCAAACTTACTTATTGCATGTTCCGGCAATATGAAGCTGGAGACAGATGTACTGGTAATAGGCGGTACCACCAGCGGCACATCAGCTGGTATTCAGGCAGCAAGAATGGGGGTGAAAACAATTATCGTTGAAGAGACAGAATGGATGGGGGGCATGTTAACTTCAGCAGGAGTAAGTGCTATCGATGGAAATCATAATCTCCATTCCGGCATCTGGAATGAATTTCGTTCAAGACTCTGCAAGCATTACGGTGGAACCAGGGCTCTTGCTACAGGATGGGTAAGTAACACCCTGTTTGAACCACATGTAGCTGACAGCATATTTAAATCAATGGCATCAGAGACAGCGGGATTGAAAGTATTGTACGGATATCACCTGACTGAAATTCTGAAAGTTGAGAATCAAGTGGTTGGTGCACTATTCATGGATGAGTCCGGAATAGAACTGGCAATCAGGGCCAGAGTAGTAATTGATGCTACAGACCTGGGTGATGGACTCTTCCTGGCAGGCGCCGGATATGATATAGGCATGGAAGCTAAATCCCTGACTGGAGAGGCAAATGCTCCCCAGGAGTCAAACGATTTTATGCAGGACCTCACATGGGTTGCCATCCTGAAAGATTATGGAGAAGGAAATGACAAGAGCATAGAAAAACCTGTAAACTATAATCCGGAACTCTACAGGGGATCATGTTCAATGACAGTTGATTCAATACTCATAAACTGTGATAAGATGCTTTCCTACGGCAGGCTGCCAAAGGATAAATACATGATTAACTGGCCCAGAAAAGGAAATGATATCTACCTCAATGTTGTTGAAATGAACAGGGATGAAAGAAACATTCAACTTAAAAAAGCAAAAGAAATGACATTGGGGTTTGTGTATTATATCCAGACAGAGCTTGGCTATAAACATCTGGGATTAGCTGATGATGAATTTCCTACTGTTGACAGACTGGCCATAGTTCCATATCACCGGGAAGGAAGGAGGCTAAGAGGGATTGAACGGCTCACAATTAACAATATTCTGGATATTTACACGGGGAAACCATTATACAGGACAGGGGTTTCTGTAGGCGACTACCCTGTTGATCATCATCACAATGCAAATCCCCAGGCACCGCATATCAGCTTCCCTCCTGTCCCGTCATTCAATATACCGTTAGGGTCGCTGATACCTGCCCGTATTGATGGGCTCATCGTTTCAGATAAGGCAATTTCAGTTTCTAATATAATGAATGGCGCTACACGACTGCAACCTGTAGTACTCCTCACCGGGCAGGCAGCCGGTGTAAGTGCCGCCCTCGCCGTAAGCAGGAATATAAGCGTCAGGAAAGTCAGTATCAGAGAGGTACAAAAGGCACTGCTTGACTATGGGGCATATCTGATGCCGCTGTTTGACATTGGACCTGATGACAGGAATTTCCAGGTGATACAGAGGGTTACCTCGTCAGGTATACTGAGAGTTAAAGGTGAACCATTTCAGTGGTCAAACAGGACATGGTTTTACCCTGATTCTGTTATATCTGTGATGGAGTTCACTGAAGGTCTGAATTCTTTTGAGAGTAAAGTCCCGGTGGCCAATGATTTAAATAAGGTAACGGTTGCCAGAGTATCAGCTATATTATCAGACATGCTTGAAAGAGATGTATCGTCTGAATTAATTGATATACTGACAAGGAGTACCGGTAAACATCCTGATCAGAAGACTCCTTTGACAAAAAGGCAACTCGCAATTATAGGAGATGAACTGGTCAGACCTTTTGATACAAAGGAGATTGGATTTGACGGTAACTATAAATAATTAGAACCGGATAACAGGATTTGCAGAATAAACAATCTCCTCATTCCTGAAATAAACTTTCTCAAGAAACAATCCGCTTGGAGGAGCTGTAAGTTTTGCAGGGATATCTGATTTCTCTCTGAAGAATCCTGCAATAACTTTTGGATCAAGCTTGCCACGCCCAGCTTCTACCAGAACACCTGTCATCCTTCTTACCTGCTTCCACAGAAAATGGTTACCTACCACGTGGAACAGGAGAAGATCGCCAAAGTCATATACTGCTGAATGGAAAACTTCAGCCTTAGTAGATGATTGTTCACCATCTTCATCTGTAAAGGATCTGAAATCTTTCAGGCCAAGAAAGAGTTTTGCAGTTTCATTCATAAGTTCAAGAGAAAGCTGATCTTTTATCCACCAGACGTACTTCTTCCCGAAGGCTGTGCGCCTGCGGCTTATCTGGTAAATATAGCTTCGTGCATGAGCATCATATCGGGCATGAAATTTAGGGTGTGCCTCCTCCACTTTTATAACACTGATATCTGAAGGAAGACGGTCGTTTATCCCATATTTGATCTTCAACGGGACAAGATCCGTTTCGACTCCAATATGTACTATCTGACCAAGTGCATGTACTCCGCTATCGGTCCGGCCAGATCCAAACAGATCAATTTCGTCTCCTCCAAAAAGATCCCTGCAGGCATCCAGTAATTCACCCTGAATTGATTTTCCTCCCTTCTGAATCTGCCATCCGGAATAACGGGTTCCATCATACTCAATGGTAAGTTTAAATCGGCCCATAACCTTTTTGAAGTTTTTATAAAGATACTATTAATAATTGGAAATTAGGGTGTTCAATTGTTAGGAGGCTCTGGCAACAGCGGGCTGACTGATTCCTGTAGCCAGTAGAAAGTGTACTGACTTTTTTGGGAAATAATTAAAAGTAACTCTTTGAAATCACTTATTAATTAATAGTCTTGTATTATGATATAAATATGTATCATTTATAACAACAATAAACAATTCCCGCTGATCAAACAGATTTTACCCGTTTATAATCAGATAAATATCAGTAATATCAGCAGGATTTTATATTCTGTGATTTATAAAAGCTTTCTTACCTTACTCCAGTATATCCTTGTCTTCTTCCCTGAACCATTCCAGTTTTTTGCTATTTTTTCAAAGTTGTAGGGTCCAATTTGAGATGCATAATATAAGAATACCTCTTCAGCTATATCATAATTATACATGTCAGTCAATCTGTACCTGTTTCCCGTCCTCTCATTGTAGTCCCTGAGACGAATAGGTCTTATCTGGAAATAGCCAACTGCGTCCTCCTCCGGATTATATGCTAAAGTATCAAGCTTGGTCTCAACCATTCCTATTGCATAGATCAGTTTACCAAAGGGATTCACCGGTTCTGTGAATTCTACAGCAAGACCACCTGACACCGGTGCAAAAAGATTCAGTGAGAATAGTGAGAAGCAGATGATAACAACCATCTTATTCATCAATTTACTCATTTCTATATTATTTACAAAGTTCATACACTCCAAAACAACTATCACAATAATAGGTTCAAATGTTATTAACACATCAGACTCTTCAAAAGTCATACCATAGTAGCTATAACACTGATATATAGTATTTTAAATCGATCTAAATTGTTAGTAATTATTTCTTAAATTCATGATTCAGGAGGTATCTTTATAATTTACTTAACTTTAATAACTTTATTCCCGAACTTTAGGGGGATAAGCCATGTTATACTGTCTATGAGTTATGACGTATCACTATAAATAATAGATCACTTTTGAGAATATGAAACCCGCATGTATATGCATACACAAACACAATTTTATAATAATCAGTAACATACTGGTTCCATCATGCCATAGAAATTAAATTATTATATGATGAAAAAGAGATATATGAATCCTTACCTGGCAGGAACAATGCTCGGGATTGTTCTGTTGCTTGCAATGTACCTTTCAGGCAGAGGTCTGGGTGCAAGCGGTGGTTTGAAATACTGCGTGGTATCGATTGTAGGGGCTGTAGATAAGTCACATGCTGAGAACTCAATATATTACAGCAAATATTTCGCTGATGGAAGCAATCCACTTAAGAACTGGTTGACCCTTGAGGTATTGGGATTAATTATCGGAGGATTTATTTCAGGTGCACTTTCAGGCAGACTTAAACTGCAGGTTGAAAAATCTCCGAAGATTTCTGTTGTAAGAAGACTTGTCTTTGCTTTTCTGGGAGGTGTATTCTTCGTATATGGAGCCCAGCTTGCAAGGGGTTGTACCAGCGGAGCTGCACTTTCAGGAATGGCTGTTCTGTCTGTTGCAGGATTCGTTACAATGATTGCAATATTCGGATCAGCATATGTTTTTGCATGGTTTTTCAGAAAGAACTGGATATGAGAGAAAGGCGGAAGGCGAAAGGCGCAGGACAGAAGCTAAAGAGTTCCCCTCCCTGGAGGGTTAGGGGTGGGTTGGATAATGACAAAATTACATAGTGACAACTAGATAATTATACAAAAAAAATATGGGACCAATAGTAACATTATCAGGATTACCGCAGTGGGTGGATTTACTGTTTGCCCTGGCTATAGGGATCGGATTTGGGTTTGCCCTTGAACAGGCAGGATTTTCATCGAGCCGCAAACTTGCCGGCATGTTCTACGGATATGATACCACTGTTATTAAAGTATTTTTTACTGCAGCCATTGTAGCTCTGATCGGGTCACAGTTACTGAGCTATTTCGGAATGCTCGACCTTAACATGGTGTTTGTCAATGAGTATTATGTAGGTGCCGCTATTGTTGGAGGCATTATTATGGGTGCCGGATTCATAATGGGTGGTTTCTGTCCCGGTACAGGACTTAGCGCTCTATCGATTGGAAAAATCGATGCTATGGTTTTTGCAGCCGGCGGACTAACCGGTGCATTTCTTTTTGCAGAAACCTATCCATATATACAAAACCTTGCTAACGGGAGTTATCGGGGACCTGTCAGGGTCGATGAAGCACTTGGTATAGCACCAGGATTTTTCATTCTCCTTCTTGTTTCAGCTGCAGCACTGATGTTCTGGATAGCAGAGGTTGCAGAAAAGAGATTTTCAAGACCAGAAATTACTGACAATATTTAAATATACAATTATGAACCCTCGTGAAAAGATTTCAGCAATCCTTCTGGGTCTTGGGCTTATACTTGCCCTCCTGCCCCTTACAGGAAACAGATCGTTTACAGTGAGTCCTCAAAAAGTTCTTACAGATGCTCTTGATAAAAATTCATATTTTACAGTTGACCAGGTTGCAAGATTTATTGCCACTGAGGACACATCTGTTCAATTAATTGACCTGAGACCGTCGGAAGAATTCGTTACTCTAAATATCCCAGGCTCGGTCAACATGCCATACAATCAGTTCATAGAGATCGCCCCCGGGACAATTTCAGGAACCGGCACAATCAGATATATCCTTTATTCAAATGGAGATATTGAAGCAAACAATGCATACGTGATTGCAAAAGGCTTAAAAATAAGGAACGTATATGTCATGAGAGGTGGTCTAAATGAATGGTTCAATACGGTTATGAACAGCCATTTTAAGGGAGAAAGGATTTCTGCCCGGGAAAATGCCCTGTACGAAAACAGGAAAAGGGCGGGACAGATATTCACAGAGATGAACAGTCTGCCGGATAGCCTTAAGAAAAAGTATTTTGAAGCCAGACATATGGCTGCAAAAAAACTTGATGGCGGGTGTGAGTAAGTAAGGCGCAGGGCGCAAGGCAAAAGACATGGGATTTTAATACAGAATAAGATGAATTTCATAAAAAAATACAAACCAATATTTCTCATACTATTACCCGTATTAATTTTGGTTTTAGTACGGACAACAGGGATAAATCATTTCAAGACAGATGCCAGGAAACATGCAGAAAAGTCATTCTCCCGTTCAAATCTGATAACTGCTGAAAAACTTTCTCAGACTGGAGGCAATAAGCTGATTATCAATCTGGAAAAAGATGTTATAAAACATATTACTTCCAAAATAACTGTAAAATCAATTTCCGCAGATTCTATTCTGAATAAGCAGAATATCAAATTACTCTTAAATCATGATGGACCGGTAATCATTAGCTCATCTGACGATGCAGTTTCAGCCAGAATCTGGATGTTATTGAGTCAGATGGGTGTTGAGAATCTTTTTATACTTACTGAGGATCCGGAACCAGAGCTATTAAAATATAAATTCCGGCCTGACACACTGGCCCGGCCGGAATTATAATCATATATCAGGAATATCCTATTTTACCACCTCAAAATTATTCACATCGGCAGTGGAAAATGGTAGCCATGAAAGAGTTGTCTTCTGTGCTACCATCTTATCATACATAAAGCTGTTGTTTCCATATTTGAGTGTTCTGGCATCATAGCCAAAGAGCCTTAGAAAGGCAGTTGCAAATGCTGAATTATGACCTGTACCGCAGTAAATAACAACGGTCTTGTCTGAAGGTATTGAAGCCATCTCCTCAATAAATCCAAGTGTTGCATCGGGTTTGTATCTTACAGCCCCGGGGATATGTCCATCTTCATATTTGTCCTTACGCTCAAGGTTAATAATGTAATAAGCCTGTGGGTTTGCAAAAACCTCATCAGCAGTCACCTGGATTTTGCTTTTTCCCTCTTCAAACAGTTTTTTGAAACGTGCTGTTCCAATATCTGCTCCTGTTGACATACCTGTTCCCAGTAGGGGCATCCTTATTGAAGCAGGCTTTTCATTATTTTTTGTTTCAAGCTGTGCTTCATATCTGCCTGATACACCGTTAAACCAGCCATCTTTTGCAAGGCTGCTGTTCCATACACTCATTCCCCATCTCATGGCAAAGACATTTCCATAACCCATAAGTCTGAGAAGGCATGTTGTATAGCTTGAAAGCTGACCGTCATCACAAACCATAATTATTCTATCATATTCAAATGGTTTAATACCGGCCTCGAACCATGAAGGAAGATCTTCAAACTTCTTATTTACAGACCCTTTAATATGACCTGTCTTGAATTTTCCGGGATCCCTGAGATCGACCACAAGTATATTTTTCACAAGACTTTCATGAACAATAGATGCCTTAATAAGGGATGGAAATACCTGGCTGTTAACATAATCTCCATTCTCCTCAAGGTCCTTGAGCAGAAGGGTTGTCTCATTATCAACAGATACAACAGGTGCTGGTTTTGAAGGTGCTTCCGCGGGGTCCTTTTTGTTTTCTGAATTATTTCCGGAGCAGGAAGCAATAACAACTGAAAAGATCAGCATTATTGCTCCGCTCTTAAATCTTACATTGATCATATCACCAATATTAATAATAATTACAGCTTAACCAGTACCCTGTCCTTGTCATATCTGAGGGTTTCTGTCCTGTTACCTGCTTCATCATACTTATATTCAGTGAAAGCAACACCGCTGTTGGGATCGTTGATCATGTTCCTGTCCTTATCCAGGTTCTTAACCTCGATAACAGCACCATGATTGTCAAATACACTCTGAGTAACCGGCACATTCTTGCCACCGAGATATTCGTTATCCTGATCAAAAGTTGCCTCTTCAATCATATATCCGTTCTCATCAAACTTACGCTCCCTTTTCGACCAGCCCCAATAAAGGTTCGACATCTGGCCAATCACATTGAACACTTCAAATTTCATCACATCACCATCCTCATCGGGAGTAAACTTGAAATAAGACACACCTATATCACCGCAGTTCTCTGCCGTACAATTATATAAAGTATCTGCCATATAGTTTGCCATCCTGGTCATGTAGCCCTTGTCATTATATGTGAATCTGAGTTCATAGAACGGGCAGAACGGGTTCATTACAACTTCTTCATTTGCAAGGTTATATCTCAATTCCCTGACCATGCCATCCGGAAGTATATTCCATACCCAGGAGTGAATTTTATTCCTGTTCTCAACAGGAGAGCCATCTTTCCCGTAAAATTTGAGGCCTGTACGCAATCCCTTATCATCAAGGGTATATTCAGCTGTAAAGACACCTGCAGATTCAATCTGTTCGTTATCCTTATTATACCAGCGCTTTATCTGCCTGTTACCGGTATATTCGTAGGTAATCTTTGCCCCACCCATTGATGAATAACCCAGAAGAACATTATTCCTGTTAAATTCAACCAAGAGAAGCAGTCCTGATTCATCATAAGTGAATTTGTAGTTATTTATTGTTTTTGCCTCATCTGCAGTAAGAGGGTGAATACCTTTCTCAGTGTCATATGGAGTTTCACTGAACTGTAATCCCCTGTAATATTCAACACCTGATTTTGTTTCTTTTTTTTCACTGCCTCCTGTACACGATACAACGCCTGATAGAATCGCTATCGCAAGAATAGAAGGAATGATCATTTTAATAAGTTTCATACTTCAATCTGTTTTGGTTTATAATTGTTCAAAGATATTTAACATTTTGTTCATCAAAACATACAATAATAAATAACTAACAAAAAATAGATGAAATTGTTCGTAAAAATGACGGTGTGACGGTGTGCCGTTGTGCCATTGTGCCATTGTGCCGTTGAACCGTTGTGCCTTTGAGCCGTTACGCCGTTGTGCCATTACTTCATATTACCTATATTTGTTCCAAACGAAATTTTTATCATCATGGAGACTCCATTCATAGATTCCGCCTTTTTCAGTTACGTGGTTATGCCATTCCTGATCTTTTTGGCCCGAATATGCGATCAGTCGATTGGTACCATGCGAATTATTTTTGTTTCAAAAGGGAAAAGGAACATCGCTCCCATTCTGGGCTTTTTTGAAGTACTTATATGGATAGTGGCAATCAGCAAGATTATGCAGAACCTTGATAACTATATAAATTACATTGCTTATGCAGCCGGATTTGCAACGGGAAATCTGATTGGGATGATAATTGAGGAAAAACTGGCAATGGGGATTCAAATGATAAGAGTATTCGCAAATGAGAGAGGCCAGGAACTGGTAGCTAACCTTAATAAAAGTGGGTATGGAGCAACAGTTGTGGAAGGCCATGGAGCAAGAGGCCAGGTACATCTTATTTACACTATTGTCCACCGAAGTGAATTAAATGAGGTAGTCGGGGTGATTAACACCTTTAACCCCAGGGCTTTCTATACGATAGAGGATATCAGGGCAGCCAATGAAGGGATTTTCATTCCTCAGAAACAAAATGCGATACCAAATTTCAGTCATATCCTGAGGCACTGGAGGAAGGGGAAGTAGGGCACTGGGCATGGAACATGAAACCTGGAACATGAAAAATTTGATCCTGAGGAATAATCATTAAATTTGACCTCCAAAAAAAAAAAGAAAAATGACAGAATTCAAAGACCACCCGTTATACAAGGTTCATACAATTGACACTGCAATGAGTTCAATTTGGGATTTTTACAGGAAGAATTTCCTTGTATTATTTTTTCTTTCAGCTGTTATAGCATTTGTGATGCAATATATTTCATCATTTATTGACATGACCGATCTTCAGAATGAGACTGATCCGATGGTCATGCTGGAAAAAATAAAGGGTCTCGCGATGCCTTTGATGATGGTCTCCCTTCTTAATCTTCTGCTTACAACAATTTTGCAGCACTATATTCTGTTCAAACCTGTTGACAGCAGTAACAATGTGATGACATCTGTGATAAAAGCTTTCAAATACTATCTGCCATACCTGATTATTCTTATCATACTGTCTTTTGTGGGAGCCATAGCTGTTGTACTCGGGTTACTGGCACTTGTTGTGGGAGCGGTCTTTGCAGCAATATATATACTCACCCTTTACCTGTTTATTTTACCTGTGATGATGACCGAGGGGGCAAATATAGGCAATACAATCAGCAGGGTTTTTGCACTGGCTCACAGGAATTTCTGGTCAAATATTGGTTGGGTGTCTGTATTTTTTGTGATTCTGCTCGTAATTTCCCTTGTACTCTCAGGCATTATCCTGCTTCCTTTTACAGGCAGCTTCATTAAAACACTCTTTAATCCTGAAGATGCTGCCGCGGCAGTGGATATAACAAAGAATCCTTTGTTTATTATACTTTCTGCACTTGTCAATGCCCTTACCCTGCCTCTTATGCCAATCTTTGCAGGTGTTCTGTATTTTAACGGAAGGGCCAGGGAAGAGAAAAAAGAGCCGGAATACCAGCCGGAAAAAGAAGAAAACAGTGTAAGGGTTGAAGACCTGTATGCAAAACCATATTCAGACGAACATCCTGAAAATCCTGAAAATAAATAACTCGCGATCACAAAAGCCTTAAAGCAGTAATGCCGGAACTCTCTGGTTCTCTATTTTCTGTTTCCTATTTGTCGTGGAGTAAAAAATGTGAGCCATTTATCTGTAATAAATCCAAATAACAGGTTTAATCTCCATTATTACAACTTGCTAATCAGGTGATAATAATGTAATTTTGGTAAACAAAACAGGAATTAGACACTATTAATAGTTAATCACCGGGAACAATTTTTTTGTTTAACTCCTGAGAAACAGATTTTTGCAAGCTTATTCATTAGCATTATGTTGTGCAAAAAAAATATATTGGTATTAGCTGGCTCCATTGTATTTCTGTCTGGTTATCTCCACGGGCAGCAGGCATATAATGATATCAAGCCTGATGAACGTTTTACTTTGTTTACTGAAGATTTCACAGACAATTCTAATGATTGGATACTTGATAATGAATGGATAAGTGGTAAGATAGATGATGGAAGATATGAGGTGACCTGTAAAAATTTCAGAAAGAGTACCGGCCTGACATACAGATCCTTCCCGATTGATACTGCCAGTGACTTTGAAATTGAAACATCCTTCACTTTATCAGCTGGTACCGGAGCGCTGATATTTGGACTTAATGATGATTTCGAACATTACAGAATAGAAATAGATAACAAAAGAAACCTGTTCATTATTAAAGACATTCCTGCCAGAGGAAGAGTTGAGAACCTCTTCTCAGGGAAAACAGGGTTGGTTAATGAAGCTGGTTCTGTGAATAAAATTACTATACGTAAAGTTCAGGACACCTACTATTTTTTTATAAATGATATTCCCTTTAAGCAACTCAATAACCTGACAATTAATGGTGATCAAATTGGATTCAGTGTAGGTTTGAATTCCGCAATATCTGTCAATTACCTTAATATTTCTTCCCTGAAGATTCAGGCAGCCCCTCTTCTGGCTGAGAAAGATGCTTCGGTTCAGGACACTATTCAACCTTCAAGGGAAATCATATCAAACGCAAATATTGAAGCTTCAGCTATTGTTGAAGCCAGCTTACCTGCGTCACCTGAAATTTCATGGATAAGCCCCTCAGGCGTAAATACTCAGCTCGATGCTTATACTGCCAGGGTTCGTGCAAATATAATTTCACAATCCAGTTTAGAATCAGCCCATTTCTATGTAAACGGATCCTCCGTAGGTGAGGGAGAAATAAAAATATCTCCAGAGGATACGATGAGTTTCATCGTTGAGAAAACTTTGAACTTTAATCCTGGTTCAAATAATATATACATAGTTGCAACAAACGACGAAGGGTCAAGCAAATCAGATCTCCGGTATTTTACCAATCCTCAGGCTGACCCTCCTGTCGTGACATGGAGTAGCCCGGTCACTTCAAACTCTATGGTGAATACCGAGATATGCAATATGGAGGTATGCATCAGATCTATGGTAGAGTTGGTTTCAGCCCAGGTTCTTGTAGATGGAGTACAGGTAAGCGTTGGAAAATTATTTCAGAGATCGGAAGCAGATAACTGTGACTATATATGGAAGCCCCAGATAATACTTAAGGATGGTGATAACAGTGTATATATTATAGCTGAAAATATTGCCGGAAGCACAACATCTGAAAACAGGATCATCCGCTTCAGTAAAACCGGAGCTGAAAAACGTCTTGCACTTGTGTTCGGAAATTCAGATTATACAAACGGAACAAACCTTAAGAATCCGCTCAATGATGCCAACCTTATTGAAGCCACCCTTAAAGAGCTTAATTTTGAAGTTTTAAAACACACCAATGCAGGAAAAGCCGAAATGGAGAGAGCAATAATTGAATTCAGCCAGAAACTCCCCGCCTATAATGTTGCGCTTTTCTATTATGCAGGACATGGCATACAGGTTGATGGCATAAATTATCTTATACCAACTGATGCAATACTTGCAGAAAAAGTTGCATGTAAATGGGAGGCTATTTCAGTTACTGATGTTGTAACTGAATTTGAGAAGTATCCAGATAACATAAATATCGTGATACTTGATGCCTGCCGTAATAATCCTTATAGATCCTGGGTACGAGGGGCCGAAGCCGGATTCAGATTCATCTCTGATGTGAGCGGGACCATAATTGCTTATGCTACAGCTGAGGGAGCAACGGCTGCTGACGGGACCGGAGAAAACGGGCTTTATACAGAAGAGCTGGTAAAGGAAATGATTTTACCACAACCTGTTGAAAGCGTCTTTAAAAAAACTCGTGTACAGGTTGAGCTACGCAGCAATGGAATGCAGAGCCCGAGGGAATCATCAGGTTTACGTGGTGAATTTTATTTTAAAAAATAGAGGAATAAGCTTAATAAAACTTTCAGATAAGGACCGGGAATTGTTATTACGAAATTCCGGTAAGAATCTTGACTAATAAAATTTTATGGATTTAAGGAGATTCTTTTGCACAGCTTTTTCAATACTTATTATTTCTTACAGCCCTCTCAGTGCAACTGATAAAATATCAAATTACACTGGCATTGCTGATTTCTCATTTTATTTAACTCCAGCTGACGAACCAACAATTACCGATGGACCAACGGCAGTTTCCAGACATGCAGGTAATGACAGAGGCGATGAATCATATACTCTAAATTTTCATGTCATAGTATCTGATCCCCAGGGGCCAGGTGATATTGCATCAGTTGTAGTCACAGGGCCTACCGGTATAACATATCAATTATCTGACCCGGAAATTGACGGTTCATACGATTCAGGGACCCCTGATACTTCTGATCCTCCTCCCCTGGGAACATACGTATTCAAAATAACTGACAATTCCGGAAACTGGATCGAAGCAACTGATAATATAGACCGGGTTCTTGATTATCCTAAAAATGTTGTGCCGTCACACTATGGGGTTACTGAAAACCCCATTTTCCAGTGGGATGCTGTAACTGATGCTATAAGTTACACTATCGATGTGGCTGATGTAAACGGTAGTCAGATATGGACCAGAAATAATCTGACATCAAATTTAGTTATATATAATTATGATGCTACAGCAACCACAGCGCTTGTGAATGGGAATACCTACAACTGGATTGTGACCGCTTATGATGCTGATGGAAATTGGAGTCAACAGTATTACTGGGTCGCTTTCATTTATTCAACTAACAATTTTAATCCTATCCTTAATAATGCAAATGTCAAATCCGCTCACTATGGGGATGATTACGGCAACCAGGAGTATGTGCTTCAGTTGGGCATCCAGGCAGCTGATCCCCAGGGATTCAGCGACATAGCATCGGTCAAGGTGACAGGAACGGGAGGATCTGTTTACCAGCTGACAGACTCTGATAATGATGGGTATTATGATGGATGGTTCTCCGGTTTGTCCTCACCTCCACAATCTGGTAACTACATTTTCCGGGCGACAGATTTGTCAGGAAACTGGACAGAGAAAGTCGAAATGATGACCGGAAGTCTTGATTATCCAAAGAATGTCCATCCATCTCAAAATGAAGTAATAACCACATCATCGCCTGCTTTCAGCTGGGACGCAGTAGTTGGTTCAGCACATAACGAAATATGGGTGGATGATATTAATGGAAAGCGGATATGGGGAAGAAGTGATTTGCCAGGTTCGTCAAACTCAGTTGTCTTTAATAATGATGGATATGCATCAGAAGCCCTCAAAGATGGTGCATTCTATACATGGATCATAAAAGCCGTAGATGATAATGGAAACTGGGGTGAGCATTACAGTCGCAGTTTTGCCTATTCTTCAAATGTTTCGAAACCTTTTTTCGGTAATCACAACGCAATAACCTATCATGGTGGTGATGATACGGGAAATGAAGATTGGGGTTATGATTTTTACGCCTATGCAGCTGATCCCCAGGGATTATCAGATATAGCCTCAGTTTCGGTGATAGCCCCTGGCGGAGTAACATGTACTCTGACTGATCCTGACAATGATGGAAGATATGATGGCGATATCAGGAATCTAACCTCGTCTTCCCTGCTTGGAGAGTGCCAGTTTACAGTAACTGATAAATCGGGTAATACAGCAACGCTTACTGATACGCTATATGCCTGGGTTGATTTTGCACGGAATACAACTCCAACACCCAATGAAGTTGTATCAACAGGGACTCCGATGTTCAGCTGGGATGCGGTTAACGGCATAAGTTATTATCAATTGCATGTACGTATCTACAATGGTCCGACGGTATGGGGCGGGGTAAATATTACCAGCGGCACTTCTGTAACTTATAACTATAATGGAACCGGACAGAGCCTGATTAAAGGGACAAGATATGCCTGGGATCTCTATACCTTTGATTCAAAGGGAAATTACGGGTATCATTACCAGGCTGATTTTGTTTATTCAAGCAATGATGTATCACCAATTCTTACTAACCCGGTTGGATATTCAGCACACTATGGAAATGATTCCGGAGATTATTACTATCAACTTAATTTCTCTACCCAGGCAGCAGATCCCCAGGGGGTGAGCGATATAACTTCAGTAATTGTGACAGGACCTGACTTAAAGACATATATACTAAAAGATAATAATAACAACGGATATTTTGATGGATCGTCCGGAGGGACCAAAACTCTTCCTGCAACAGGAATTTACAAATTCAGAGTCACCGATAGTTCTGGAAACTGGACAGAGTTAACATATAATATCAATGCAATTCAGGATTACCCAAAAAATGTAAAACCGGCTCATGGTGGAGTTATCTCAACATCCACGCCAACCTTTACCTGGGATCCGGTGCCTAATTCTGTGCGGAATGATATATGGGTTAATGACAGCTATGGAAAATGGATATGGGGAAGAAATGACATGGCTGGTTCCTCAACATCAGTAGTTTTTAATGATGATGGAAGAGCTTCAGAGGTCTTTAAAGATGGTTCAATATATTCATGGACTATTAGAGCCATCGACGTTAATGGAAACTGGGGAGAGCATTATAGCTGCAGTTTTGCATATTCTTCAAATACTGAAAAACCTATAATCGGAAATCATGATGCTACAACAGTAATCAGTGGTGATGATTTTGGCAATCAGGACAGAGGGTATGATTTTTGGGTGGAAATAATAGATCCACAGGGCCTTGCTGATATTTCCTCAGTATCGATCCTTGCTCCGGACGGAATAACATACACTCTTAGTGATCCTGAGAATGACGGGAGGTATTATTCCGGTCCCAGAAGCATAGCATCTCCATTCCCTCTTGGTCAGTGCCAGTTTACTGTCACTGACAAATCGGGAAATATTGCAACAGTTCTGGATACGCTATTCAACTGGGTCGATTTTGCACATAATACAAAACCTGTACACAATGAATTCGTTGCATCTGATCCTGTCTTTATGTGGGATATAGTGTCCGGCGTCTATTATTACCAGATACATGTCTGGATAAAAAATGGGTCCGTAATTTGGGGTGGAATAAATGTTTATGACAATTCACCTATTACATATAATTATAATGGTACGGGTCAGCCACTCACTGATGGTTCGAGGTATGAATGGGACATAAGAACTTTCGACGCTAAAGGGAATTACGGGTATCACTATGGTGGAGAATTCATTTACTCAACAAGTACAACCAATCCCATTCTTTCAAATTTAAGCGCTCACTCAGCTCACTTTGGTGATGATGAAGGAAACGAAAGATATTATCTATCGCTATCTGCTCAACCGGCAGATCCTCAGGGAATGAGCGACATTGCATCAGTAATAGTAACAGGACCTGACCTGAAGACCTTCACCCTGACTGATAGTAATGGTGACGGTGTCTGGGATGGATGGTTCGGAGGCACCACCACTACTCCCGCACTTGGAAATTATACCTTCAGGGTTGTGGATAAATCAGGTAACTGGAAAGAGGCTACTGATAATGTGACTGCTATACTGAACTACCCCCGAAACCTTAAACCCAAAAAGAATGAGGTAGTAAGTACTTCAACACCAGTTTTCTCCTGGAATCCTGTCAGTGGTGTTACATCTTATACAATATGGATTAATGATATTAAAGGCCGCCAGGTATGGTGGAGAAATATCACTGACACATCTGTTGTTTATAACGACAATTGGAGTGCAAGCGAAAGTTTGAAAAACGGTTCAGCATACATCATATACGTGGAAGGATCAGATGACAATGGGAATTATGGCCAGCATGATGAACAGATATTTTATTATTCAACAAATCTTATCAAACCTATTATAACCGGATATCAGGTTCGCTCCAGACACTGGGCAAATGGTGATTTCAGAGAAAACTGGGGAATTGACAGCTGGGCTAACGTATCAGATCCTCAAGGCCTGGATGATATAGATTCGGTGTGGGTTGAAGGTCCGGGTAACCTTATTATCAAATTATATGACGATAATACAAATGGTGATGGCACTGCAAATGACAGCAGGTTTGAAAACTGGCAGGGAGGACTGGATGTACCCCCTCCTACAGGTGAATATATCTTCAAAGCTGTGGACAAATCAGGTAACCTGGCTGAAATGAAAGATACACTAACTGCACTGCTGGATTATCCCAAAAATCTGAATGTAGCTCATAACTCTATAGTTACAGAACCTGATTTCACAATTTCATGGGATAAGGTTGCAGGAGCAACAAGATATGAAGTTTCAGTTAACAGCTCAGACTGGAATACAACCTATTGGAACAGCGGCAGAATTCCCGGATTAACCACAATTAGCTATAATGCCGACAATAACGGGATTGCTCTGGAGGACGGAGAGGTATACAATCTGACTATCAGAACAGATGATGGCGACAACGGGAATGAATCTGAAAGGACTTCAGTCAGATTTGCATTCAGGAGTAATATGCGTAAGATTATTTATGTGGATACTTCCAATCAGTCAGGAACTGAAAACGGAACTCCGGAATTGCCATATAATACCCTCAGAAAGGCAATATACAGATCGGTACCATCAGATACCATTATTGTTGCTTCAGGAATATATGATGGGAATATAGATGATTTAGGATCTTTAACATTAATTGGAGAAAATCCACAGAATACAATTATCAGGGGATATATCGCCCTCAGATCACCTGATGTTGTCATAAGGGGATTCCGAATCTGTGAATCTGACGGGGCAGGAATAGAAGTGCATGAAAATGTCAATGTAGAAATCTCAAACAATATTATTTCAGATAATCCCGGAGCAGGAATTCTTATAGGCTGGAACGAATCATCCACGGCAATTATTAAAAACAATACCATTGTAAGAAATGGGAATGCCGGGGTTGCAGTTGAGACTAACGGATCTGAAGTAACAATCACCGGGAACATAATTGCTTACAATAATTATGGCATCAGGAAAAATCCTGAACCAAAGGTATTTAACAGCTATAATGATTTCTTTTCAAACTCAGAAGACTTATCTAATCTGGAAGCAGGTGAAGGTGATATATTTGATGACCCAGGGTTCAATGAATCACCTGATGCCATTTATGAACTGACAGCCTCATCACCTTGCCTTGATGCTGCAGATCCTGATCCTGACGGGGATGGTTTTGACTGGGTTACTGATCCTGATGACAGGGATCCTGATACTACAAGAATGGACATGGGTGCAGTTTTTCTTGATCAAAGACTTCTTGTTCCTGATTCTCCAACAGGACTTGTTTCAGCCTCATGTAACGATCTGCTGACTCTTAAGTGGAAAAGGAATCCCGGACCGTATTTCCTCAGATACATTATATATGGAGGCTCTGATGCAGATCCCTTAACAAAAATAGACTCAACATCTGCGGATATTGCTGATACATCAATAGTTATTTCCGGCCTCACTCACGGGCAGTCATATTATTTCAGAATAGCAGCCATGAACAGGGGAGGCATGTTAAGTGATTACAGTTCACAGACAAGCAGCAGAATTCAAACCGGTGTAATCCCGAGGATAAAATCCAAGTGGTCAGGAGACATTCTGATATGCTATAACCTGGGAGATTCTATAACTAAATTTCAATGGATGATAGGCGGTCTGCCGGTTACAAGTGGCACAGGACAATTTTATATAACCAACAGACAAAGCGGTACCTACTCCGTCGAAACAATCGACTGGAATGGGTGTAAGAATATCTCTCAACCTTTAACTGTTTCAGGAGGAAATTCAATATCGGCCTGGCCAAATCCTGCATCCTACAGTTTGACAGTCAGAATATCAAATTTGCCTGAAGGAAGTGCCAGTATAAGCATAATAAACTCTAACGGCAGTAAGGTTATGGAGTTTCAGGCAGAAAATACGGATGGAGAGATCCTTAGAGAGGTTCAGGTTTCCGGCCTTGAAGATGGGATATATTATATTAATGTGACAGATAGCAATAAAGAAAGCTATAGCTCAAAAATAGTTATATCAAAATGAAGAAACATCTGATCCTGCTGGTCGTAATTGGACTTGCTATAAGCAATCACTGCTTTCCTCAGGGCACTGATATGGGTCTGGTAAGAAGGCCCGGAGCTTTTATCGGAATTAATGCAGGTGCCGTCAGATCGCAGATCATCAATAGCGGAGTATATGAAAATGAGGAAACAGGACCTTCCTCCGGAAGAAGCGTTAACGGTTCAGTTGACTTTGGTTACCTTTTTTCAAGATATCTGGGATTCAAAACAGGAATCGGCTATTCTTCATTTAGTTCAAATATCTCCTTAGCCTCCTATCAGGATTTCTTAATACAAAAAGATTCAGAAAATGAATCTTATGAGCTGCAGGTAAATGCTTCAAATTTAACAGAATCCCAAACCATTACAACATTGAACATACCAATGAATCTGGCAGTGAATATTCCCCTGGGGGGAAATGTAAATATATTCCTTGAACCGGGTGTGAACATAGTGATACCTGTTGGAAATAACTTCTCCAACAGTGGATTATTTACTTACAAAGGATATTATCAGGAGTACAATGTTGTTCTTGAAAATCTCCCCCAATACGGACTTCCTTCAAATATGATTGTAATAACTGATGGAAGTCTGGAATTAAAAAAGTTATGGTTTGATGCTGTTGTTTATTCTGGAATAGATATCGCCATAAAACCTAAATTTCATCTTTCCGGCGGACTATATTACAGCAGATCAATAACAGATATCTCAGGGTATGAATCAACAGAGGAATATCATCTCTCCTCCTCCCCTGATGAAGTTATCAGCCTGATGGGAGGTTCCGACAAGGTAACTTCAAAGTCAATAGGCTTTCTTCTGACATTCAGGTATTTTATAAACAGGTAGAAGGAAGGCGTAACGGCGTAACGGCACAACGGCACAAAGGCTCAATGGTCTGCCTCTGTGGAACTCTGTGTTCTCCGTGTCTCCGTGGTTAAAAGAAGTGAACGCTCAATTGAGGAGAACCTTCATAAGTCATTTTCACCTTTTACATAACCGAAGTTAGCAAGTATCCCTCCATCCACGTAGAGAATATGACCATTTACAAAATCACTTGCTTTTGAAGCCAGGAACAGGGCAGCATTTGCAACATCCTCCGGTGTTCCCCACTTGCCTGCAGGGGTTCTCGACATCACCAGGTCATTGAACGGATTGCCTTTTTCCCTTAACGGACCTGTCATTTCAGTAGCAATATATCCGGGGCCAACTCCATTTACCTGAATGTTATACTTTGCCCATTCAACGCACATGCTTTTTGTAAGCAGCTTAAGCCCTCCCTTGGCAGAGGCATAGGCTGATACACTCTTTCTTCCATATTCACTCATCATCGAGCAGATGTTGATGATCTTTCCGCTCCTCTTTTCAATCATTTTCGGGACAACTCTCTTTGCCATTATTAGTGGTGCAACAAGATCAATATCAATTATCTCCCTGAAATCATCAAGCGGCATATCGAGTATCTGAGTTCGTTTTATTATACCTGCATTATTTACCAGGATATCAATCGGCCCGAACTTACTTTCTATCTCTGAAATACCTTTGTCAACATCATTTTCGTCTGTTATATCGAATTTAAGAGTGAAGACATCGAGTCTCTCCTTTTTGAAAGATTCACTGCAACTCTTCAGTTTATCTAAATTTCTTCCATTAACACAAACACTGGCGCCGGCTTTAGCAAGAGCCAGGCCTATTGCAAGTCCAATACCCTGGGTGCCTCCAGTAATAAGGGCGACTTTGCCGCTTAAGTCAAATAAGTTTTTCATAATTCCCGGTTTATTTTTCTCTGTGACCCTCTGTGTCTGCTCCGTGTGCCTCTGTGTTACCAAAAAAAACTAACACAGAGAGCACAGAGTCCCTCGTTGCAGGCTCCTCGGTCTGACACAGAGGGTCACAGAGATTTATTTCAAAGTATCAGGATGTCTCACATCCATATCTCCATAGTCGAGGTTCTCCCCTGCCATACCCCAGATGAAAGTATAATTGGATGTTCCCGCTGCACTATGTATACTCCAGGCAGGAGAAAGAATAGCTTCCTCATTTTTCATCCAGATATGCCGTGTTTCATCAGGCTCACCCATGAAATGACAGATCGCCTGTTTATCAGGAACCTCAAAGTAAAAATAGGCTTCCATCCTCCTGTTATGAGTATGTACAGGCATCGTATTCCATACACTGCCAGGTTTCAGCTCTGTCATTCCCATCTGAAGCTGACATGTCTGCAAAACACTGTTAACCAGCAATTTATTTACAGCCCGGTGATTTGACGATTCAAGATTTCCAAGCACAACAGTTTCACCATCAGCAATGGATACCTTCCTCGATGGATATGAATGATGTGCAGGGGCAGAATTAAAATAGAGTTTAGCCGGTTTATCTGCATCAACCGAGTTAAAAACTACATTCATTGTTCCTTTTCCCAGGTACAGAGCCTCTTTATAACCAAGCTGATAAACTGTTTCGCCGGCATTTATTTCTGCATCCCCACCAACATTAATAATACCTATCTCACGCCTGTCAAGAAAACCTTCGGCTTTAAGCTCATCAACAGTTTCCAGCTTAAGCTTCTGTTTAACGGGCATTGCTCCTCCCACGATCAACCTGTCGTACATTGAATAGACAAGATTGATCTCCTCTTGAATGAATAATCCCTCAATAAGGAAAGCTTTCCTGAGTTCATCTGTATTGTATTTCCTTGCATCCAAAGGATGTACAGCATGTCTTAAATCACTCTTCATAGTTTCTGTATTAATCTTTTATTACAAACTTATTATATATTTCTTGATACTGTGAACCGTTATTTATATTTTCGTTACAATTAAAAGTTTTTGATACCTTGCTTAATTGCACTTAAGAATGAAAACATTTATTAATGAAAGATTTCTGCTTACAAATAAAACAGCAGAAAGGCTGTATCATTATTACGCTGAAAATAAACCCATTATAGACTTTCATTGTCATCTCTCACCCGCAATGATTGCTGAGGACCGGAGGTTCGATAACCTTACCCAGGCCTGGCTTGAGGGCGATCACTATAAATGGCGTGCCATGAGGATAAACGGAATAGATGAGTCGTTCTGTACTGGTAGTGCTACTGATCCTCAGAAGTTTGCAAAATGGGCAGAGACTGTCCCTGCAACCATAGGCAATCCTCTTTATCACTGGACACACCTCGAACTTGCCAGGTACTTTAATATTTTTGACCTTCTGTCACCTGCTTCAGCTGAAAAAATATATGAAGAAACGTCATCAATGCTGAAAACCAGGGATTTTTCCATCAGGGCATTATTAAAAAAGATGAAGGCAGAGGTTATCTGTACAACCGATGATCCTTCTGACTCCCTGGAATATCACATGAAGCTTAAAGGTTCCTTCGAGATCAAAATCCTGCCAACCTGGCGTCCTGATAATGTGATTAAGATTGAAGATCCTGAAAAATATACTTCATATCTGAATAAACTTGAAGCATCAGCAGATGTTGCCATAAACAGTTTTGAAAAACTTATCGAAGCCCTCGACAAGCGTCACGGATTCTTTCATAAAAACGGAGGCAGGCTTTCAGATCATGGTCTTGACAGATTCTATTTTGAAAAATACACTTCATCGGATATAGAAAAAATCTTTGCAAGATTACTAAAGGGAGAAACAATTCCGGCAGGGGATGGCGAGAAATATAAGACCGCTGTAATGACTGAGCTTTGCAGGATGAACCATAAAAGGGGATGGACTCAACAGTTTCATATCGGTGCCATCAGGAATAATAATGAAAGGATGTTCCGAAAGATGGGCCCTGATACAGGATGGGATTCAATTGGCTCTGCCCAGGATGCCTTCAGAATATCCAAATTCCTGAGTTCTCTTGATTCAACAGATCAGCTGGCAAGAACAATTTTATACAACCTGAATCCCGCTGATAACGAAATGATGATTACCATGGCAGGTAACTTTAATGACGGAACAATACCCGGGAAAGTACAATATGGAGCTGCATGGTGGTTCCTCGATCAAAAGAATGCCATGGAGAAACACCTTAGGGACCTCTCCTCGCTTGGATTGCTGAGCAGATTTGTGGGGATGGTGACTGATTCAAGAAGCTTCCTCTCCTACCCTCGTCACGAGTATTTCAGAAGACTGGTCTGTAATTTTATAGGTGAGGAGGTTGAAAAAGGGCTAATACCTGATGAGGAGGAATTGCTGAAACCATTGATCGAAGGAATTGCATATGAGAATGCAAAGGCGTTTTTTGGATTCTGACCTCATCCCCCCTTCCCTCTTCTCCCGGTGTGAGAAGGGGGTGATATAATGACAAGTCGCTCTCCACAAGGTGAAGGACTTAGGGTAAGGTTATAAAAAAGAATAAAACTAGACACAATAATATGAATGAATTTAACTTAAGAGACAAAGTAGCAGTTGTTACAGGCGGAGCAGGCGTAATCTGTTCGGTCATGGCTAAATCGCTTGCTGCGGAGGGTGTAAAGACAGTCATTCTCGATTTAAACAAGGATTCTGCAAAGGCAGTTGCTGATGAGATAGAGAAAGAATTCCGAACACCTTCAATCGGAGTATCCGCAAGCGTGCTTGACAAAGCTTCGCTGGAACTGGTTTTAAAAGAGATCATAGATAAATTCGGCACTATTGATATACTTATCAATGGCGCCGGAGGTAACTCCCCAGCTGCGACTACAAAAGTTGAAAAAATGGAAGGGTCTGATAATGAGAATTCTGATGATACTTTTTTCGGTCTTAAGGAGGAGGGGTTTGATAAGGTCTTCGATCTCAATTTCAAAGGAACACTGTTACCCACAATGGTCTTTGCAGCGGATATGGTAAAAAGGAAGTCTGGAGTCATTATCAACATCTCATCAATGAATTCTTACCGTCCGCTCACAAAAATTGCGGCATATTCGGCTGCCAAAGCTGCTGTTAATAATTTCACACAATGGCTGGCAGTGCATTTCTCATTAACAGGTGTACGAGTTAATGCCATAGCACCTGGATTTCTTCTGACAAATCAAAATCGTTTTCTTCTTATCGATGAAACCACCGGCGGTCTTACACCAAGAGGCAAAAAAATTATAAACGGAACTCCTATGGAACGATATTGTCTTCCGGAAGAACTCACCGGCACACTTCTATACCTGGCTTCTGACCTGTCGAAGTTTGTAACAGGTGTTGTTATTCCAGTTGATGGAGGTTTCAGTGCGTATAGCGGAGTGTGACCGGTAAACGGTTTACGGCAAGCGGCTACCGGTAAAATATTTCAGATTCCGGTTGCCGGTAGCCGGACACCGATTGCCAGCCTAATAATGCATAAAATTAACATTTGATCTGAAAGAATAGATAATATGATATACTTTCAAACGGGTTCTGAGACAACCGATCTCACTCAGAAAGATCTCAGGGAAGCTGTTCATTCAGCCCTTTACAAGCTTGGGAAGAGGGAAAAAGTTCTTGCCGTTCCTCCCGACTTCACGCGATACCACTCGAGGGCAGGAGATATAACATCGATTATTTACGATTATTATAAAGATAAACTTAAAGATATCCTTCCTGCACTTGGCACTCATGCAAAAATGTCTGAGAGGGAAATAGGTGAGATGTTTAAAGGCATTCCACCAGAGCTTTTCAGAATTCACAACTGGAGGAACGATGTAGTAACAGTTGGAACCATACCTGGAAAATATGTATCGGAGATAACAAACGGAGCACTCAATTATGACTGGCCTGCACAGCTTAACAAGCTTGTATTCAACGGAGGCCATGATCTGATATTGTCTGTTGGACAGGTAGTTCCACACGAAGTGATAGGAATGGCCAACTACAACAAAAACCTTCTGATAGGAACAGGCGGACCTGAAGGAATAAACAAAAGTCATTTTGTTGGAGCTGTCTATGGAATAGAAAGGATCATGGGCAAGGCTGATAATCCGGTTAGGAGCCTTCTTAACAAGGCTGCATCTGAGTTTATGAGCCACCTTCCAGTAGTTTATGTGCAGACCGTGATCGGACGCGATACAAATGGAAAACTTGTAATCAGAGGCCTATTCATTGGAGATGATGATGAAGTATTCAGACTGGCTTCTGACCTTTCAATAAAGGTAAACTTCATCGTGTTTGAAAAGCCTTTGAAAAAGGTTGTAGTGTTCCTCGATCCATCTGAATTCAAAAGCACCTGGCTTGGGAATAAAAGCATCTACAGAACCCGGATGGCAATGGCAGATAAAGGAGAGCTTATTGTGCTAGCACCCGGACTTAAAGAGTTTGGTGAGGACAAGGAAATTGACAGGCTTATAAGGAAATATGGTTACAGGGGAACTCCTGCAACACTTAAAGCGGTTAATGATAACAAAGAACTAAAGGCGAATCTGAGTGCTGCTGCACATCTGATCCACGGTAGTTCAGAGGGAAGGTTCAATATTACTTATTGTCCTGGCAGACTGACCAGGAAAGAGATAGAATCAGTTAATTTCAGGTATTCTGATCTGTTTGAGATGATTAAGAGATATGATCCGGAAAAACTTAAAGATGGATATAACAATTTACCAGACGGAGAAGAAATATATTATATCTCCAATCCGGCGGTTGGATTATGGGCTTGTAAAGAAAGAATGATGAATCATTAATGTTTTTACCACAGAGGACACAGATTCCCGATAATTATCGGGAGCACTGAGGACTCAGAGAATTAAGTTCACTTCTCTGCTCTGTGGTCTCTGTGTTATCCGAAGGACTTTGTGCACTTTGTGGTTAATTGACGTAAAAAAGATATGATTAATTGGGGAATTATAGGCTGTGGTAATGTGACGGAAGTAAAAAGCGGTCCTGCTTTTAATAAAGTAAAGGGTTCAAAACTTCTGGCTGTAATGCGCAGGAACAGGAGCCTTGCCGAGGATTATGCAAAGCGTCATAATGTTCCAAGAGTTTATGGTAATGCCAATGAACTTATACATGATAAGGAGATAGATGCAGTTTATGTTGCCACCCCTCCGGGCAACCATGCAGGATATGCAATAGAAACTCTGAAAGCTGGAAAACCTGTGTATATTGAAAAACCGATGGCGCTCAACCATGCTGAGTGTGAAAAGATAAATGAAGCATCAGCAAAATATGGTGTCCCGGTATTTGTAGCCTATTACAGACGGGCATTACCGGGCTTCTTAAAAGTAAAGGAAATGATTGAAAATGGAATTATTGGCAGGGTCCTGTTCTTTCAGTTGCAGCTCTTCAAACCAGCCTCAGAGGATGAAAAAGCAGGCAGATTATCATGGAGAGTTGATCCGGCTCTGTCAGGTGGCGGACATTTCTTCGACCTTGCAAGTCATCAGCTTGACTATTTTGATTACCTTTTCGGGCCTGTTATTAAAACAAGATCTATTGTAAAAAACTATGGCGGTCTTTACAAAGCTGAGGATTTTGTGACAACAGAACTTGAATATGAAAATGGTATTACAGGAATTGGCACATGGAGTTTTACTGCCCCCAGGGAAAGTTACCGCGACATTATTGAAATAATCGGAGACAAAGGATCAATAAGATTTTCAACATTCAGCTTCGAAAATATTGTAGTAACTACTTCCGAAGGTACCGAAGAGATAATTAACGAAAGACCTGAACATGTTCAATATAATTTGATTGACAAAATTGTAAGAGCTATCGAAAGCAAAGGAGAATCACCAAGTACCGGAATCAGCGCAGCCAGAACATGCCGGGTTATGGATGAGATTGTGGCGGAGTATTATAATAAGGCGAAGGGCGAAGGGCGGAAGGCAGAAGGGTGCGACAAGGCCTATGACTAACCTTCAACCCGCAACCCGCAACATGCAACAGAAAATAAAAGAATAACAAGTGACAACAATCAATAAAGTATATAAACAATGAAACAACTCTCAGACATCGGATTAATTGGATTAGCCGTTATGGGTGAGAACCTTGTGCTGAATATGGAAAGCAAAGGATTTCATGTGTCAGTTTACAACAGGACTGTGCAAAAAGTTGATTATTTTCTGGCCGGAAGGGCTAAGGGGAGAAATATTACCGGGACACATTCAATTGAAGAGTTAATAAGTTCTCTGAAGTCCCCCCGGAAAATTATGATAATGGTAAAGGCAGGAAAAGCTGTGGACGATATGATAGAGACACTCATCCCTCATCTTTCTCCCGGTGATATTATTATTGATGGAGGAAACACCCATTTCCCTGATACCGACAGGCGTACAGCCTATGTTGAGAGTAAAGGACTATTATATATAGGTACAGGTGTATCGGGTGGTGAAGAAGGGGCACTTCTTGGCCCCTCTATTATGCCGGGAGGATCGAAAAAAGCATGGCCTTCTGTCAAACCGATATTTCAGGCCATTGCGGCAAAGGTTGAGGACGGAACCCCATGCTGTGACTGGGTTGGTGAAAACGGCGCAGGACATTTTGTTAAAATGGTTCATAACGGAATTGAATATGGTGATATGCAGCTGATTACTGAGGCATACCAGATAATGCGAGACCTTCTGAAAATGAGTGCCGATGAGATGCACCTTGTGTTTAAGGAGTGGAATGAAGGAGACCTTGACAGCTACCTTATAGAAATAACAAGAGATATCCTGGCATACAAGGATACAGACGGGAAGCCCCTGGTGGATAAAATACTTGATACAGCAGGACAGAAAGGGACGGGAAAGTGGACCGGCGTGGCTGCTCTGGATCTTGGTATTCCGCTCACTCTGATTGGCGAAGCAGTATTTTCCAGATGCCTTTCTGCCATCAAGGAAGAAAGGGTAAAAGCTTCAAAGATACTTAAAGGGCCGCAGTCAATATTCTCAGGTAACAAGGCTGCATTCCTGTCAGACCTCAAAGATGCTGTATATGCATCGAAGATAGTATCATATGCTCAGGGTTATTCACTTATGAAGGCAGCAGCAGATGAATACAAATGGGATCTGAATTATGGCGGCATTGCCCTTATGTGGAGGGGAGGCTGCATAATAAGATCTGCTTTTCTCGGCAAGATCAAGGAGGCATTCGATAATAATAATGCTATTCCTAACCTGCTTCTCGACCCTTTCTTCAAAGATAAAGTTGACAGATCACAGAACGGATGGAGAAATGTGGTTGCAACAGCGATAGTTAATGGCATACCTGCACCTGCAATTTCATCAGCATTAGGATATTTCGATGGCTACCGCTGTGAAAAGCTTCCGGCAAATCTGCTTCAGGCACAGCGTGATTATTTTGGTGCACATACATATGAAAGGATTGACAGACCAAGAGGCGAATTCTTCCACACTAACTGGACAGGAAGAGGAGGAACAACAGCATCTTCAACTTATAATGTTTAACAGCAGATAACATTCAGGATTATGTCGGAAGTAAAAACTATTGGTAACTACAGATGGACAGTTTGTGCATTAATATTCTTTGCCACAACAATTAACTACCTCGACAGGCAGGTGATCGGAATACTGAAACCGCTGTTGGAATCTGATCTCGGCATCGGAGAAAAAGCATACTCTCAGATCATTATGGCTTTTCAGCTTTCTTATGCCATCGGAATGGTGGTCGCAGGAAGACTGATTGATAAATTCGGAACAAAGATTGGGTACGGTGTATCAGTAATGATGTGGAGTATTGCTGCCATGGGACATGCCCTGGCAAGGGGAACAATTAGCTTTGGATTCTGGAGGGCATTACTTGGAATAAGTGAAGCAGGTAACTTCCCTGCTGCAATAAAAGCTGTTGCAGAATGGTTTCCGAAAAGGGAAAGAGCGCTTGCAACCGGAATATTCAACTCAGGAACAAATGTTGGAGCTATTGTTGCTCCGTTGGCCGTTCCGGCAATAGTAATTGCATGGGGCTGGCAGGCTGCATTTATTATAACCGGAGCAATAGGATTTATATGGCTGATATTCTGGTTCATATTTTATGAGATCCCGGAGAAAAAAAGAAAACTGTCAGCTGCTGAGCTGGATTATATCAATAGTGATACCGTTGAAAAAGAAAAAGAAACAGCACAGGAACCTGTTAAATGGAGCCAACTCCTGAAGTACAGGCAGACATGGCTCTTCTTCATAGGGAAAGGACTTACAGATCCTATATGGTGGTTCTACCTTTTCTGGATTCCAGGCTGGCTGGCACAGGTAAGAGGTACCGGACTCGATATAAAAAATTTCGGTCTTCCGCTGGCATTTATTTATACTGCCACAACTGTTGGCAGTATCGGAGGCGGATGGCTCTCTTCATACATGATAAAAAAAGGCATGACACCTTTCAAAGCAAGGCAGATAGCAATGCTGATATTTGCATTGCTTGTTGTACCGATTGTTTTCGCTTCTTCATCTTCTTTAAGCACCTGGGGAGCTGTTTGTCTGATTGCACTTGCTGCTTCTTCGCACCAGGCCTGGTCAGCAAATATCTTTACAACAGTATCAGATGCCTTCCCTAAAAGGGCAGTAAGCTCTGTCACAGGTATAGGGGGGATGGCAGGAGCACTTGGAGGAGCATTCATCTCATACATTGCCGGAGCTATTCTTGAGCACTATAAAAACCTTGGGCATATTGAAACAGGATATGTGATCATGTTTGCAATAGCAGCCAGCATGTATCTTATCGCATGGATAGTAATGGCGGTATTCGCCCCTGAAAACAAAATCGTAGAACTCTCAAGCTGACCTGACATTGAAACTTAAAAGATGAAAATACTGGAAAAATATTCAATCGGGATGGGTGACAGGTTCGGTCACCAGGGAAGTGCCCAGTTAAAAGCGGTGATCAACGCTGGATCAAAGGGAATAGATATTACACCAGTTTGGAACAAATCGAACAGGGAACATACAATAATTGGTACAAATCCCGGCGATGTCAGGATCGAAGCTGATACAGTTATCAAAAAAGCAGGCTTCAAGAAACCTTATTTCGTTGATGCCGATCATATAAATCTTGATACTGTCGACAGATTTATTGAAAGCTCCGACTTTTTTACAATTGATGTGGCATCCTATATCGGCAAGTCAGCCGAAAAGTATGAGATTGAAGAATTTCTGTCCAGTGTGACAAAATATACAGGTACGCTTTCATTGCCGGGAACAAAACTGACATTCAAAACTCCTGTTTCACTTGTTCGAAAAGTTGCTGAAAAATATCTTTTTGCCGCCATAAAGGCATGGGATATTTACAGACAGATTGAAAAAATAAAAGGTAATGGAAATTTTATCGTGGAAGTATCGATGGATGAAGTGCCCCAGCCACAGACACCTGTTGAACTATTTTTTATTCTGAAAATGCTTGCACTTGAAAATATTCCTCTCCAAACTATAGCACCAAAATTTTCCGGCAGGTTCAACAAGGGAGTTGACTATGTTGGTGACATAGAGAAATTCAGATCTGAATTTGAAGCCGATCTTCTGGTAATAGATTATGCCATACATGAATTTGGATTGCCGGGAAACCTGAAGATGAGCATCCATTCAGGTTCTGATAAATTTAAAATATATCCC
>Ga0307377_10000399_pt1 | contig 58738 bp, 65 predicted proteins | sample TR3MG_FD_202535 | JGI IMG/M metagenome (GOLD analysis project Ga0307377, IMG submission 202535) | Soil microbial communities from Risofladan, Vaasa, Finland - TR-3 | ecosystem: Environmental > Terrestrial > Soil > Coastal area > Acid sulfate soil | place: Finland: Risofladan, Vaasa | collected... | reverse complement strand
CAGGGAATCGCCCTGCGACCCGGCGTGCGGCAAGCATGTAGTTGCCACCCCGAAAGAAGATCGCTTTTTCGGTGAGGCCAAGGTCTACCGGTGCATCCCCCATTAACGGGAAAAGCGACAGGAGCGTTCGCAGCAGGCGGCGTGGGAGCAGGATGTCTCTGTCTTCGGGCGACGGCGTGCCGGTCCGCATCTCTGCGCGCGCCATGCGGTAGCGGTCGGTCGCCACCATAAGGACACCGGCAGGGGTGAGACGCAACAAGGCGCAGCCCAACGATAGACCGGCCTCCTCGTTTTCTTCACCGAGTGTCGGCAGGACGCGTCCGATCAGGCCAGCCAGGGCGCCAGGATGAAAGCGCGCCATCCATTCAGTACAGGGGACAAAGGACGCCGGAAAATTCGTTCTTGGCAATCCGGGCATGGTGGCTTTCAGACCGCCTATTGAGATGACCACGAATGAGTTGCCCTTTGCAGAGAGGCTCACCTCTCCCTGGGCAAGCGAACCTACAAGGTCAAGAAACCGTCTAGCCCGCAGAGCCACGGCGCCCGGCTTCTCGACCGTGCAGGGGATGGTTACGCGGAGGGACTGAGTCAGGTCGGTAGAGCGGATTGAGAGGTTGTCTCCCTCTGTTTCCAGCAGGACGTAGCCAAGGATGGGCACGGCGGGCCGACCGGCGACACACGTCTGTGCAGACTTGAGCGCCGATTCAAGATTGGCCCTTCGAACGCGAACTGCGAATTGCGCCTCTTCCAACATGTCTCGCATTGAGATGTAGCACGGAGACATATGGGAGCCAAAGCCTACAAAAACAAAAAATGCACCCCGGCTGAACTTTTTGCTGTGACGCGCGAATGACCAAAAAAAGTTCTCATCTGAGCTTTGTCCCTGACGTGGGTTGAAGGTAGTTTGGGGGGCATGGATACCACGCTCATCACTCAAGAGGCCTCCTTACCCATTACCAATCCCACCAGCGCAGTCGGTCCGCTCGTGCGCGTCTTCAACCGCATCTTTACACGTCACTTTATGAATGCGGCCCTTCTTCTGGTTGTGCCGTTGATCTTCGCTCAACCCCTGAGACAGTCAATCGAGTTGCTCCGGGACCCGGACCTGTGGTGGCACCTGGCGGACGCCCGCATATTGTGCGCCACACATCACTTCATCCGCGCCGAGCCCTACTCCTTTACCGTTGCCGGCCAGCCCTGGGTAAACCCCGAGTGGCTCTCTGAGATTCCATATTGGCTGGGATACCGCGCGTTCGACCTGAGCGGCATCTATTTGGTGACGTGGCTCGCGTTGAGCGCCAACGTATTGCTCCTCTATTGGCGCGGGTACTGGAAGACCGGGCATGCCGGAGCTGCGTTTTGGGCCGCCTGCATTGGCTTTGCGCTAATGACGGTGAATAGCGGTCCACGGACCATCATCGTCGCCTACCTTGCGCTTTCGGCCGAACTGGCCATCTTGGAGGCGCTGGAGCGGGGAAAGACTCGCGCAGCCTGGCTTCTCCCTCCGCTCTTCTCGGTATGGATCAATCTCCACGGAAGCTGGCTGATCGGCTTGGGCTTACTGGCGCTCTACATCCTGTGCGGTGCGTTCGGCTTCTCGAAGGGGGTCTTTGAGCAACCGGCACGCTCGACGGATGACCAAAAGAGGCTCCTGTATGTCCTTGCTGCAAGTCTCGGGGCGCTCCTGCTCAACCCGTATGGTTGGCGGATGGTCTGGAACCCTTTCGACATGATGCTGAATCAGAAGTTGAACATTGCCAACGCCGAAGAGTGGCAGCCCCTGCATCTGGACTGGTTCGTCGGGAAAGTGGCGCTGGCGGCGATTGCCATCATGTTGCTGGCCAACTTCCTCCGCGGCCGGAAGTGGAAGCTCTATGAGATCGCCTTTATCTTCTTCGCCTGGTACGCGGCCTTCGATCATGTCCGCTTCGCATTCCTTGCGGCCGTCATCATCACGCCATTTCTAACCGCGGACATGGTACGAAGTTTCTGCGCCCATTCGGATGCGAAGACCATACCGGGAATGAACGCATTGATGGCGGCCTGCGCGATTTGGATGATGGTGCATATCGTCCCCGGAGAAGCTGAGTTGCGGAAAGATCTCTCTATGCTGTTCCCCCGTCAGACGATAGCGATGCTCGATCCATCTTGGCGCACATTCAACGCCGTGAACCTGGGCGGAATCATGGCCTTTGACTCCAAGGCCAGCTACATCGATTCACGGCTGGACACGTTCGAGCATCACGGCATCCTGGCAAGCTACCTCGACGTCATGCGGGTTCGGCGACCATCGGAGGTTCTCGACCGCGACCGGATCGACCACGTGCTGTTCCCCGAACACACGCCCCTTGCCTACCTGCTCGAACGAATGCCCGGCTGGAGAGTGGAGGAGCGTGAGGGTGCGGGGGACGACACTTATGTGCTCTTCGGGAGACGATGAACGTCACCCTCGGCGATGCGGGCGACCGCAGAACCCCCTGCCGCAGTTAAGGGAGCCGGACATGACCCTCTACGGGCAAGAACGTGCCGCTGCCACGCCTTCAGCCAATTCACGGAAGCAAGAAATGTCCTGCTCACAAGAGAGGCGGCTCATGCTGGGCGCTTGGACCTCGGCGATGATGTGCTTGAACGGCTTACCCTCAGTATGCCTTACTGAACTTTTCTATTGCATTTCATCTCGTGAAATGATTTATTACATGACATGGAAGGAATTAAGCCACGCTGGTTTCGTCGCAATCTCCAAGCGGCCCTTCGGGTCTTGCCCGTCACTGTGTTGACGGGCGCACGGCAGACCGGCAAGACCACACTCACGCAGGCAATTGAGCCAGCACGGGCGTATTTCACGCTCGATGATGTCGGCGTCCTCGATCAGGCCGAGCGCAATCCCGATTCGCTGCTCGCTACGCGCCCCGTTATTCTCGATGAGGTCCAGCGAGCGCCACAAATCCTGCTCGCGGTCAAACGGGCCGTGGACACACACCGGCGGGCAGGGGACTTCATCTTGACCGGCTCCGCCAACCTGCTGCTGATGAAACATGTGGCGGACACGTTGGCCGGCCGAGCAATCTACCTGGATCTTCGGCCGTTTTGCCCCACGGAATGGCAGGAACGCAAGGACGCATTGCTGCCGCTGGATCGTTTGTTCGCGCCGGATTTTGATTGGCGTGAGTGGCCGGACGAACCAGGCGACTGGCCTCGATGGCTGCTGCGCGGAGGCTTCCCGCCTGCACTCGAAATCGCTTCCGAGGCGGATCGCGGCCTGTGGTTCGCTGCGTATGTGCAAACGTATCTGGAGCGGGATTTGCGCCAATTGAGCGCCGTCTCCAGCCTGCCCGATTTTCAGCGCGTGATGATGCTGGCCGCGCAACGGACCGGCAAGCTGCTCAACCAGGCCGACCTGGCCCGCGACGCGGCGCTCAGTCACCCGACCGCGCACCGGTATTTGAACTTGCTGGAAACAGGTTGCCTGATTACGCGTATCCGGCCGCTAGCGACCAATCCCTCGACGGCGCTCGTCAAAGCACCAAAGTTGCTCTGGACAGATTGTGGCCTTGCTGCCTGGCTTGCCGGAATCAAATCGACCGCAGACATGACGACCCGCATGGACGCGGGATTCTGGTTGGAGCAAACCCTGTTTCAGACGCTGGAGACATGGCGTGCTCTCGATCCACAACAGCGCAAGGTGCACTTCTGGCGCGACCGCGCGGGACACGAAGTGGATTTCATTTTGGAAGAAGCAGGGAAGTTGGTCGCATTGGAAATCAAGGCAGGCAGTCAGGTAACCACCAGTGACGCAACTGGAATTCGCGCATTCCGGGATGACTTGAAGCGCAAAGCATCCCTTGTACGGGGGGTGGTGTTGCATGGCGGCAAAGCGCGTCCGCTTGAAGCCGATGTTGTCGCGCTGCCTTGGGGGTGGATGGTCCCCAAGTCGCGCACCAAATGAGAGCCAATGGAGCCAGAGTGTGCGCTCGATGGCCGTGGGTGCTTTGAGCGCGGCCCGCTGTACGCGAACTGAAAGACAAAGTGATTTGGGGCGGTCTGTTCAACCTCGCCACTTTGAGCCGCCGGGATTGCAGAGGTCTCGCAGCGGCGAGAGTCCCGGCTGCGCAGCTTGGAGAGAAGAAGTAGCCTAACGCAGAGAAAAGTATGAAAGCTACCGATGGGTGAAATGCAAAGAGCCTGCGCGATTGTTCGCACAGGCTCTTTGTGTTGAGTGACCCTCTATCAGACCCCCACGCACTCAAGTTGGGCCAGGGAAGGAACGAAGGGGCGCAGCCGGCGAGTACGTCCGGGACCCATCTGGTCAGACGCTACGATTTCCAAGTCCGAGAAATACTTCCCATCGTAGAAAACCCAATCGGCGAAGCGCTGTAGCGGATACTCGCGCTCGGTGGTAGTCACGCGTACTTCGTCGCGAAGAATCCGCGCAGCAATGAAGGGGCCGATAACCGGCCCGAGCATTCCGGGTGTGTACGAGGGCTCATCGAGTGAAACATGCCCGTCACGTAATTCGAGAAACAACATGGGCTCTCCTTCATGTTTTTGGGGGCAGCGGACGCGCGTCCTTCACGGATCGATGGGCCGGCGTCCAAATAATCGGTAGTCGCATGTCGATACAGAGCCTTCGAAGACTCCTCCGGTTGACGACTCCCATGCGCCGGTACACACGCCCTAGCGTGTTCTTGACAGTTTGTTCGCTGGTTAAGAGTTTGGCGGCTATATCCCTGTTCGTAAGACCACGAAGGGCCATTGATATCACGCGAGTCTCGCGTGCATTGAAGTGGGGCAGCGTGGGTGTGGCTTCTTCGTCGACGGAGCGGCGGCTCCGCTGCCAATCATCGATGAGCCAGTCCAGCACTGTGGGACTCACGTAATGGCTGCCCCTGGCGACAGTATGGATGCACTGCACCAACTCGACAGGTGCGACGTGACGGGGAAGCACAGCATGTGCGCCGGCGCGCAACACGCTCAAACAGAGCGCAGGCTCTTCGGCGTTCACCTCGGCAATTACTTTAGTGTGTGGATGGGCATTCAGTATCCATTGCAGATACTCGGCGTTCTGGTCAATCAGAGAATCGTCGAGCAGCACAATGGCTGGTTTCAGTTCTGCGACCAGTGGCAGGAGCTCATGTAAGGACGTTGCCGCGCCAACAACTTCAAAAGCCGGAACGGATTCAAGGACATGCAGAATCCCGGCGGAGTATACCGGCTTGGATTCTTCGACAAGGATGCGAACCTTGCCAGCCGTGGATGCCGTTGTTTGGCCGGATGCAGAAGAAGTCAACGATGAGTTCGGTGAAAGGTTTTTATGTGTGGTCATGTGATGTTTCTACTTGTTTGGGCCTAGCGATTCGAGGATCGCCACGATGGGAACTGTCGCGCCATCGGGAGCGATTGCGCGATGAACGAGTTTGTAGCCAGGCAAGTAGACGTAGATGTCACGTGGGGCATCAGTTTTGAGTAGCACGAATGACAGTGGAGCTGCGCCGACCTTCTTGCCGTCCACGGCGATGCTTGCCCCGGGAGGATACGTGCGGACAGTACAAAGCGAGGCTTTTCCCTCTCTGATCAGCGCCATCTTCTGCTCGGCGCTGGCGGAATTGCCAGGTGTCTGCCCAGACAGTCCTGCTGCGAGTGGGGTATGTCCGGCAACCGGGTTGGTGCTTCGCTGATCTATATCGATAGGTGCGCTCTCAGTTTTGTCACCGCGATATGCGCACTGCAGCATCCCGTTGTCGGACCATTCGCTGCCGTCGGCAAAGAAGACCGTATCCGGCCACACGGTTACCTGACCTGAAGCAGGAAGCACGGATAGCCAGGCGCTATCACCCCATTGAGCTGCATCGGTCTTCCCAGAGCCCACGGGGTGGCGCATAGACAAGGCAACCGGACGAAAACGCGAGCCGAAGCGCGCATCAAAGACTGTCTGGGTAATGGTCATAGACGTGGTATTGCGGTAGCTGACGAGCAAAGCTGTGCCACCGTTTATGACGGAGACAGCCCGCGGGTTGACAGCCAGAACCTCTATCGGACAAGTGGACTGCGCCCCGGCGGCGAAAGGGATCGCCAACAGGCACCCTGCCAACACCATCAGATGCTTACTGGCAGCTTTGACGGCCGAGCCGGGCCGGCCGAGGCTTGTTGCGAGAAGGGACCGTTTCGGCGCCGATGGGGAGGCGGACGTGCGGCTTTGCCGTCTGACTGATGGAGAAGTGGCGCGTTTGATTGGCATCCAGGGTTCTGCGATAACTCGGAGGTCGCGGATTGCGGATTCGGCTTTCTGCTTTGCTATCCAAACCGCTAATATCTGTTGGCAAGTCGAGCAGCCCCCGACAATTCCGCCGTCGCCATCCGCGGCTGGGTTATATCGGCTGTGTTTGGGACACATTGCTCGAACGACCACTTTGCTTGTGTCGTGAAATGTGAATCTCAACATGACAACTCCTTGGTCGTGGAAGGGAAGGGCAACGCCGGAACGGCGGCAGCCCAGGGACCTACTGAGAAGCAGAGACCCGCTCACCGGACGCTGCAAAATGGACGTTGAGCGAAACCGGCGACCCATCGGGCCACAATTGGTATTGAACGGGTTGGTATCCGGGCAACGAGAGATTGAGATGCCTCGCCTCGTCTTTGCGCAAAAGGACAAACACCAACGGTGACTCACCAAGACGCTTGCCATCGATCGAAGCCGTGGCGCCGGGAGGCGTTGTCGTTATCGCGCAGACACTAGCCTTCTTCTCGGCAATGAAGGGAGCGTTCCGGCGCATCGCCTCCGGAGTAGCCTCCTCGGTTACGGAAGCGTTGGAAGTGGCTGAAACAGTGGCAGTCGTCGGTCCACCCGGCAACAAAGTCGCAGCGGCAGAAGAGGGCCGGATGCTGCCCTCTGTCGTGGTGGCAGGGTCTTGGGTTCGAGCGGAGCCTTTAACAAAGAGCGGCAGTGCTGGGTTCGGCTGTTGGACTGATGGAGCCAAACTTGAGACAAGTTGCGAGGCGTTGTCCGTCGCCTGGCGGTTCGCGCTGATGGAACACATACCGTGGCCGCCATCGGACCAGACAATGCCATCGGCAAACACGATTTTGTCTACCTGGAGGACTGTTTCCGCATCTACTGGCAAAGGCGGATCGGTATGCCACGCTGCCTTCGTCTGCTTGCCGGGTGCGAGCTTGACGCTTTCCCGGATCGTCTGCCGAGCCTCTCCAGAGCGAACCGTGAAGACCATACCTTCCACTGTCCGATGGCTCTGGTTCCGGATGGAAGTGTAAAGACGCCCAGCCCCGCCGACGTCGAGATAATCGGCAACCACCGGGCAGAGTTGAGTTCCTCTGATGGGCAGCAGGCGAGGCTCAATCAAAGGCAAATCCTTGATGTCGAGCACCATCGGCTCAAGCTCAAGAGGGGAACCGGAATGTGCGTTCGAAGAACGTGCCACCTGGGCAGCTGCGGATTCATCGGCGACCGGAGCATTGCTTAATGGAGGGACCAGTAGACTGGCCGATTGCTTGCCAGCCTGGCCGGCCATTTCTTGACCCCGCTCCGCGGTGGGCAAGGCATCTGCCTGCGGGACGTTGCCAGGAAATACGGTAATGCCTGCAAGCGAATCCGCCCCAACAACAGCCGTCTGGCCCGGTACCTGTGGAAGCTGCGCTGCGGCTCGAAACACCTTTGAACAGAGATGGCTGCCATCGTCGAGCCATGTGGTGCCGTTTGCAAAGACGACTTTGTCGGGGCGCACCTCGATATCCATGGCGTCGCCATACTGCCGGACAAATGCGGCGTCTGACCAGACGCTCACGTCGCTAGCGTGGCCCGGAACCGAGTGCGTCGCGCTGAATTCTCCGAATGCACCCAGGAAGTGAACCTCGAAGATCACCCGAGTGATGGCTAAGGCGCCGTTGTTCTGGAAGAGGATCTTCAGATACGGAGGGACGGATGTTGGGGGCAGGGAAGCGACACTCGCGCGAGGCTCCAAGTGCGTGATGTTGATCGGACAAGACTGGCTTTGCAAATGCCCTGGCAACAGGCTGAACAGCAGCAGAGTTAGAACGAAAGGTGATGGCTTCTTTCGCATCTGATGGTCCTCTCAAGAATTGCGATGTGGCGACGCTGCGCCGCCTCCGTTATGAAGGAAGCTCGGCCGTAGCCGACGTTTGCACCACGCTATCCCCGGCCGTAGCCGGAACATGTGGCGTGCTTCTGGCGTCACCGTAAGGCAAAGGAACTCACCGAGGGAAGTCTAGGAGTGCAAAAAATGCAATTGGTGTGAAAAAAGATCCTGCGCGTCCCCCGAAACTGGTTCTCGCGTTGCGTTGGCGGGCCCCAATGCGCATATCTGGGCGTCCTGCGCATGAAAACAGCGCGGCCGTGTGCCGTTGTGCATGTGGCGGACTGAATAGATCTTCAATGGCGCCAGGTCTCGGCCCCAACCGTCAAGCAGCAACTTGCCAGCCTGCGGCACCTGTTCGACTGGCCGGTCAGCGGCCAGGTTGTGCCGGTGAATCCGGCGGCCTCGGTGGGCGGGCCGCGACCTGGGTTGCGTTCCGGCAAGACGGCGGTGCTTGAGGGAAGCCAAGCACAGTTCAGTTTCGAGAGAGAGCTTTCCCCTGATCCTCTACGTCTAGCGGGACTCATCCACAATCCCGTTCAAGCTGACAACTCTGGTTGTCTGTCCCTGAGCCCCGAAGCTCAGCATTCAACTGCGTATCGTTGAGCAGAAGCTTGCTTCTCTCAGAGGGCGGGATAAAGGTCGAGTCGTGAGGCACATGGAATAAAACCCAATCTAGCAGGACCGGTGTGTCGAACCCACACAGTGTCGGAGCGGATGAATCGGCCGCCCCCACCCCGTTTGAGCCTGTTCCATCTTCGTCAGACATGAACTTGCGCTCCTTCCGGAACGATTTCCTCCCAGGGAAAAGCAACATCGGTTCTGCCAAAATGCCCATAGGCCGCGGTCGGGTAGTAGATCGGCCGCTTCAGGTTTAGGGCCTCGATGATCCCTTGCGGACGGAGATCGAATTCGCGGGAGAGTTCCGCCGCAAAGTCCCGCTGTAGATCACTCTTAGTCCCATATGTCTCCACGAGAAAGCTGACCGGCTTAGCATCGCCGATGGCGTAGGCCAGTTGGACCAGCGCACGCCTTGCCCAGCCACGCGCTACTACCTGTTTGGCCAAGAAGCGTGCCATGTAGGCCGCGGATCGATCAACCTTCGAGGGATCCTTGCCGGAGAATGCGCCTCCGCCGTGCGGTGCCGCTCCACCGTAGGTGTCCACGATGATCTTGCGGCCCGTCAGCCCGGTGTCACCCTTGGGGCCGCCGGTCACAAACCGCCCTGTGCGGTTGATGAGCACACGATAACCGACGCCTCGCAATTCCGGGGGAATCACCGGATCAATGATGTGCCGCCGAACGGCATCGCACAAGTCATCGTGCCCTATACACTCATTGTGCTGTGTGGATAGGACTACGCTTTCAATCGAAACAGGCTCTCCGTCCCGGTAGAGGAAGGTCACCTGCGACTTTGCATCCGGCCGCAGCCAAGGCAACTGCCCACTGCGCCGCACTTCGGACTGGCGGCGCACCAGCCGGTGCGCATAGAGAATCGGCGCCGGCATTCGTTCTGGCGTTTCATCGGTTGCGTAGCCAAACATCATGCCCTGGTCTCCAGCTCCGCCGGTGTCAACGCCCTGGGAGATGTCATGCGACTGATGGTTGAACCGAACTTGCACCTCGCACCGGGCGGGGTCGATGCCGGTATCCGCACTCGTGTAGCCGGCTTCGCGCAGCACCTCACGGGCCAGCGATTCAGCTTGTGAATGAACGGCGTGGAAGTCGTCCGGGTTATGCGTCTTGAATTCTCCGGCAACAATCACGCACTGATCGGCCAGCATGGTTTCACAGGCTACCCGAGCGTGCGGGTCACGTTCCAGAAAGGCATCCAGGATGCGGTCCGAGATGCGGTCGGCGAGTTTGTCGGGGTGCCCTTCGGATACGGATTCCGAAGAGAAAAGACCATTTCGAATTGTCACTGTCAATCTCCTCTTGGCGGCAGTTGGTTGCTTGTCGGGACTACTGGCAGTTGCCGCTGTTCAGGCAATGCGCGTCTCTTGCTCTGTCCGGCACTGGCTGCAGGGTGCCTGGGCGCTGAACCATGGGCAGTGGATCAGAACCCCTCTTGCTTCGTCCCAGTAGTTCGAAATGGGCCTATGGATGCGGCACTCTCCACACTTCGTGCAAGGAACTCCGTCGCAGATGCAGAGGACTGCGACCACGGCTTCCTCTCGGCGGCTTAAGGGCGGAAGATCGTCATTGCGAACGGCGCCGCGGAATTCATGACACACCGGGCACCGTACGAGACCGCGAGGAACGGCCGGTGAAGAGGGGTCAGCGGTAAGTGCCGCCTCATGCCTGTGAGCGGACTGATGCAACGGCTGCTTCGAACTGAACTTCGTCATACAGGTTCTCCTCTTTAGCCGCATTCGACTGCGTGTCAGGGGCGGCAAGCTGGATGCAAATCCCCCTTGTCCGTTTTCCGTGTCGGCAGGCGGACCGGCCTGGAGAACCCAACTGCCAGGGAAAGTGCGATGGAGAAGCATGATTGCCTCTCCAGCTTCCGCTGGTTGAGTTCCCGGCGTATGCAGCAAAGTAGAGGGGGAATGCGTAGCTCTGACCAAAGTCGGAAGTTGTTCCGACCGGCGCCGCAATCAAACTTGGCGCACAAACTGATCCAGAAAACACAAAACCCTCCAGAACGGAGGGCCGACGACTTTCCGCTTAGTTGCCCCCGTGAGGGAGCCACATCCGCTTTCGCGTCCACCTTGCCCGGTTGGCAGGTTGGCATGGGCGTCGGCCCATTTCTTAATGTTGATCGGACTTTAGCACATTGCCTCGCCCAAATGCAAATTGGACTATTGGCAGAGAATCAGGGCAGGTACAAGACGAAGTTCGAGTGCCGCAAGGGTTCCGGGTAGACCTTCTTCAGAGTCGCGCGCCAGGTTTATGGCGGTCCATATTTCCACTCTTGGCCGTGATTCCCAACCCTCGGATCGTTATAATCTTCAATGTTCATCAGGATTCCCAGACGCCGCGGCGTTTGTCGGCACTTAATCTAACCAGTGTTCAGCTACACGGCTTACTCAACGTGCTTGATGGTTCTGTGCAGATCAATTGCGTTCAGTCTTGCTGGGCCTATGATTCAGCCTTACGTGCGTTTTCTACCGAATTGGCGGTCGATGAGTGTTGCTGAGTTCAGAATCGGCGAAAGTAATGATTGGCAGGGATGGTCCACCTAGGCAGTATCAATGCACTCCTCAAAGTTCGGAAATAGAATCCTGCTATTCAGCAGCCTTGGAACAGATCTGGCACTGAGGGTCGCGTGCCAGCGAGCCTTCTCCCAAATTTCCATTGAGGAAGTTGAAGGTCGTCATCCCGCTTGCAAGGGGTACCGTCTCCCCAGAAAGTAGCTTCCGGAAGACGCTTGCGGCGAGAAGGACCCCCGCCCCCAGGGATACAAACCCGACCGAGAATTCTGGAGGAGGAGTAGACACAAAGTCCATTAACGCGGCCCTCCCAAGATGACCGCACTGCGAATCGTTGATGTACTCCTCTATAATTGCAACCTCGAGCCCGTGTTCGGTCAAGAAGCTAGCACGTTCTTGATGGCTCATCGCGCGGAGTTGACGTTCGATCGCGCGCATCGCCTCGCCCTGATGTTCTCGGGCATTGTGGCATCCTAGGCAGGCTGCATCCCTCTCCCCCGCGTAAACGTTCGTCTTCGCCTGCAAATCAAACGTGCTTCCTCCCAAAAGCCATTGAGGGTGCAGGCCTTGTATATCTTGCCTGCCGTCTCCCTTGTCGACGCATGAGACGACCATGCGGTAGACTCCGGCTCCGATCTCTTCGGCCACATCGGCACGCATACCCACACGCCCGTCATTCACGAAACGCTTTAGATCGCCACTGAATGGAAAGCTGGTAATGCCAGCCTCCTCCAAACGGGATGCCAGGACTACAGTCTTCTCTTGATTCAAATCCTCGGTTCCAGCGAGGCTGCAGCGGTTCAAGTTGGTCTTGTCATAAACATCATCGTCCACTAGCACCGGGTATATATCGCGGTTTTCCAGATGGGTCAGCACATAGGCCAACGCATTGCCTACGGCGCCGGCACCCACGAGAACGAAGGGTGGCAGGTGAAGTTCGATCAACGCGGGGCCTGCGTCCAACTCTTCCCAAACCGAGGTCATGGAGTTCTTCCAAAGTGAGTACGCATGGTTGTCGAGGAATCGTCCGCGACGAAGCCCCCAGGTTCTCTTGAAGATCTCTCCTGCGGCTAAGGCCGCTGCGAAGAAAGGCCCTACCGGATTCAGCGAGGGTGAAGGACGGTCGTTAGGAACATTTTTCAACTCACCGATCCATGCCTTCCAGCTATCTGCGATACACGCAATCGTTTTCGCCGAGTCCAGCGTCGTCGCGCGGCCGATGACGATTGTGTGGTCTGCCTCATGAGGGGAGGAATTGTCTCCTGTTCGCACCTTCATGCCAACAGCCCACTCGCCAACGGCCACTAGATAGTCAGCGAGTGTCTGCCACACTCCCTTGATGATGGGTTGGATGAGCAGTGGAACGGCCGCCGAAACGATCTCCAAATGTTCGACCAGACCCACTTGTCGCGCCAGCAGGTTCACGAGGCACTCCGCGATTAACTGGCCAGACACAGAGTTCGCCCAATCTTGCGAGATAACGATGCGGACGTATTGATGCATTGCATTCGGTTGCGCCGCCAGGCCATCCGTGCCCAGCATGTGCCTGCGACCAATCTCGGGGTCGATGCTCATCGCAGGTCCTCCACGCGAACCTCTCCATCCGTAAGAACAATTCGCTTCTTTGCCAAATCAGGATCCAGACTGTGCCAGTAGCCGTTCTGCCATTCGTGCACGCCGACGCCATGCAAGAAACTACGGGTCTTGCGACCGTAAGAGGGGAACACCAGCGAGAGAATGCGATGGCTGCTCACCATAGCGTCGTCATAGGTGGAGTGCTCAACCCATTCCCCAGGATGACTGTGCGCTTGGGCGAGCGGTTTCCATCCCTCCGGCAGCCGATGAACAACCTCCGCCAAAGCCTCCGCGCTGACATGATAATTTCCCCAGCGCATTTGTTGTCGAGGCGCCACCACATAACAAACTGTCCCGTCACCGCTCGCATCTTTGGTCCCGTACCACATCACGCCGCTTTCGCGTCGACCGGCCATCCGCAGCAGACGGTGAGTTGCTTGCACCGCTTCTAAGGGAATGAACAGGCGTACCGTTCCAGGCTCATAGGGCAACTGTGGTGGATTGCGCTTGAATTCGTCTTCCAGGCTCATAATTTTGCGAAGCGCCCTCCATAGAAAGAGGCCATTGCCTTTTGAATGGCCGCCACCGTGGTGTAGAAGGTGTTTTGCTCGCTCCAAATAAGGTCGGGTTCCACAGGATGCGCTGTATCGTAAAACTCTTGTGTCGCCGAGCAGCAGATGAGCTGCAGGGTCTTACCGTTCGCAGCCGCATAATTCGGATGCACATGGCATTCGGGACTGGTGAGGATAGGCAGATGATGCTGGTCGACAGGATGCGCGTACGCCAACGTGTCGGGATTCACGAACTGGGCGCTGGGCGGCCATTTCCGGTATGCGGCAAAACCAAGACGCAGCATATAACTTTCGGTGACCCCGTTGAGCGTGCCCTGTATGGGAACAATGAGCGAGCTCTTATTCGGTCTTCGCCAGCCCAACTCCTCTATCGCCGTTTTGCCCAGGAAAGCGAGGACGCGAGGGATGTCCTCATCCAGTGAGGCGATGCCCCGCGCGATGTCGAGAACTGGCGTCGGCGGAACAATCTGCGCCATCAGGCACCGCCGGTCTCAGATGCGATCCCGAAGTGGAAGTTTTCGATGACCTTCCGGTCCCGTGCCTGCTCAAGCGTGAGCTGCAGGTGCTCCATCAGTGACTTCGGCTGAGCGCTGGCCGTCTGAAAAACGTCCTTCGGCTTCCGTTCGAGCTTCAGCTCCTTGTAGGACTTGTCCCACACCTGCTGAAGCGTCGCATGGATCTTTTCCTTGAAGGTGGCTTTCTCCAACTCGTTCACATGAATCACATGGACATCGACTTCATCACGCTGAGATGTCTCCTCGATTTCGTGAATAGCTTCCTTCACTTCACGCTCGGCCTTAGCCTCATCCTCGCGTGCGTGCTCCAAGTGAGCCTCGGCTTCTTTCAAATGTTCGACTGCTTCGTCCAGCGAACTGGAATCACTGCGGTTTCCTTCGATTGCCATGTTTCACTTCCTTTCTCAACCAAATCGATGATCTGCCACGAACCGGAATGGGCTCCGATGTGGTGCCGTTTACCGGCATTCGGGCAAGGCGAGTAGATTGTCCGTCCATATACGATCGGCATAGGTCTGAACGTATTTGGTACCGTTGGCGTGCTCGCGGCCGCCGACGCGGGCCTTGTTTCCGCGCGCATCCGCCACCGTTGCCTCGCCGTTCTGGTTCTTGATCCAGTCGTACATCTCCAGCCGGGTTGACCGGCCCGTCTCGTTAGTTTGTTCGTTGGTCCAGCCGAGCTCCGAGATGGCGTGGTGGGGATCCTCGTGGTACCCATTCGACTTCTTGATGCAGGTGATCCGGATTGACATCCTGGCGTTCCTTCCCGGTCGGGGCGACGGTTTGGTTATTTGTTCTGGTTTTTCAGGAAATCACTCAGTGAGGCCGCCCCGGTCCTATCCAGCAGCGTGTCCAGGCGCATATCCGAACGGACTCCGGACGCGAAGTTCGGCCCGTACTCGTCGCGGAGAGTGCCAACAAGGGTGTCGCCACGCTTCCTGCGAATCTCGCCGTCCGCATCCCGGCAGCGATCGTCCAAGCCAGTCTCACTTTGGTTGCTCATGCACGCTCCTTGGTCATGGACTCTGAACGTTGCGCTCAGGCCTGACTAAGATCACTCTATGACGGGGAGCGGGATTTCAACGACGGCGGCGTTGTGGCGGAAACTTCCGAAAGTTTCCTTCAGACTTTCTTCTTCTTTGGGGACGACTGGGTGCGAATCTGGGTAGCAAGGTCTGTGATGGCCCGGTCACCTATTTCCACCAATTTCTCGTAAGCGCATTCCCCGATGGTGACGTTGGGCTCGAAGTTGTAGTTTCCCTGGTAATCATTTTTGATGATCTCGACGAGACCAAGGGCCGGCTTCAGCTCATTGCGCAGGATCGAAATCCCCTTGAAACCTTGCTCACGGTTCGCTCCCAAGTCAATCTTATGCACCGGTTGCTTTTTGAGGTGGCCGAGGACCAAATGCAGAAGCACGCGCAGGGAGCTGTCGGTTAGCGTAACCGACTGGGTACCGAGCCGGACGACGGTGCGTCGCTTCGATCGATCACCCGGAATCGCGAGCAAAACCTTCTCCTTGAAGTTGTCTCGGGCCACAACAGGATGGTTTTCACAGAGATCGTGGGTTTCACGAAGGCTCTCAGCAAGCGCCTTCCGTATGGCCAGGGAAACGGCCTTGCTGTCGATCGGCTTTTGAATCACATCCGTTGCACCGTCCCTCATAAGCTCAAGCGCCTCGTCGCGTTCGCGAGCGAATCCACTGATCACGAGCACCGGAAGCCAAAAACGCAAGCCGTTATGCTCGGAGTACATCTGGCGGATTTTGCGCAGGAGCGCTTTGCCATATTCGACGTGCCCCTTGATTGCGTCTGGTTCACTCTTGATCTCGAGATCGAGAAGCACCAGACAGAAAGACCTGGCCTCGAGTTCGCGTCTCGCGTCTTCCACGTTGGTCACGGGAACGCTGAAGCAGTCCAATGAATTGAGAATCTGATGAAGATCGATTGCGGTCTCCGCATCATCCTCAACGATCAACGCACAGTGGCCGCTCTTCATCGCCCTGCCTCGCGGTGTTTTGGAAGCAGAATGTGAACGCTGGTCCCCTGTCCCTTCGCGCTCTCGAGACTGAGCCGTCCGCCATGCTCGGACTCTACGATCTTGACCGCAAGTGGCAGGCCGAATCCGGTGCCGGTCGCCTTGCTGGTCGAAAACAGAGTGAGCGCATCGCGCAGGTTTTCCTCCGACATGCCGCATCCGGAGTCGCGGATGGTCATGCGGACGAGACGCTCCTCGATGCCGGCAGTGATTTCGATCGGCCTCGCGACGGCATCCTCGGGATAGGCTTCCGCTGCATTCACTAGGATGTTCGTCAGCGCCTGAACGAGACGAGATCGCGACACCTCGACGACGGCTGATGATGGAACTCGAATCTCGATGGTGGGCCGACGCGACGCGTGCCCGTCGCTCTCGAGCGCGACGCCAGCCGCTTCCTGAACGATCTCTTTGAGACTCTCAGACTGGAAAGCAAGGGTGGGCTGCGCTGTATAGGCGCGCATTCCATCGAGGATCGTCCGGAGCCGGTGGACACGCCTGCCAATCCCATCGGCTTCTTCCATCAGTGATGCGGGAAGATGCTGCTCCGCTAACAACTTTGCCCGAAGGCGTTCTGCCGACGCTGCTAGGGGCGACAGCAGCCGAATCACCTCGTGGTATAGCTCGCGCGCATAGGTATTCGCCATCTGCTCGGCTGCGCGCTTGACTGCCTCTCTGCCGACGGTGCCGAAGCGCGACTCGATGGTATCTAGGGTGGCGTTTATGCGCTCCTCGTGCTGCTTTCCCAAAGAACTCGCGTTGCGGGAATCTCGGCGGCGCAGCGCTGCATGTTCCGCTGCCTGCCGCACCCTCTGGTTGTCATCCCGTGCGAGTCTGGCCAGCACGTGTTCGAAGACGGCGTACGGCGCATGGGCGGCAGCATTCGCGACGGCTCTGCGCACCTCCCACTTGCTGTGGCCCGCAAGGGACGACAGTCTGGCGACGATCAGTTCCACCTTCGGATCACCGATGATTGAATCGCGCACCTGGGCCTCCGCTCGCGCGACTGCCCCGAGCACAACGGACCAGTCCGGCGATTCGAGAGCACCTAACAATCCCAGGTCTTCAGTGGCCATAGCGTTCTTTTCTCAAGAGAAATGCTTCGCGGCCCCCTTCGAGGATATTCTCGATTTGCACTCTGCATTCATCCACACTCCCGACCTGCTTGAGAACGGAGTGCTGTCCGTCGGAGGAGAAGACGAAGACGCGCTCCGCCTCTCCAAGAACCGGGATGTTCGGATTGTGGGTCACAAAAATGACTTGGCGGGCGCCTTTGATCGCCTTTAGTGCTCGTACGATGGTCTGGAACACGAAGGCGTTATCGAGGTTGTCTTCCGGCTGGTCGATCAGGAGCGGGCGTTCACTCTGGGTCAGCAGGATGGGGAGGATGGTGGTGCATCTCTGGCCGGTGGAGAGATGCGTGGACTCTTTGAAAGTCGCTCCATCGAGGAGTTCGATGGAAGGCCGGTCCTCTAACGCGACCGTCTCAACGTCGTAGTGGGCTCCTCCGTTGCGTAGCGCATAGAGAATCTTCCTCGAGCGATCTTCGTCAAAGCTCGAACGTCTGACAAACAGGGATAAATCGTCCTTGGCAACTATGGCGGCCAGTTCCTCGGGGAGAAAGATAGGGCACAACCGCTCTGCGACGGCGCCTTGTTTAACGCCGGCGCCTTTGAGGGCATCGGTAACCAGCTGCTGATACTCTTCGAGGTCCGCAGACTGCTCGACCGTGACACGAATGCTGGGAAATTCGCTGGATAAGCGTTCTGCTATCTTCTTGCGGAGCGCGAAGCGTTGATCGCGCAGTTCGGAGCCGCGCTTCAGCAGCTCCCCGCGGGCCTTTAGCAGCTCTGCCCGCTGTTTCTCTTTTCCTTGTTGTTCCTTCGCGGCAGATTCAGCATTGGTGAGCGAGGCCTGGAGAGCCTGCCTTTCGGCAGCGCGTTCTCCCTGCTCGGCCGACGCGGCAACGATGGAGCGGTACTCTGCCTCCTGCAGTGCATGCCGCTCAGCGAGCGCAGCCGCGTGAATCTGGATGCGATCCTGAAGGGTCTGAGCCTTCTTCCCAATCGATTCGACAGCCTTCGCGAGTTCCTCGATGAACGACTCCAGTTCGGCTCGCAGCGCGCTCAAGAGCTCTCCGTTCGCACCCTTAAGAATCTGGGAGTCAAGCTGGGCTTCGACACCGGTGCGAAACGACGCCTGGGTGGCCGACATCTCCCGCAGCAGCTTCTCAGTTGCCAGCCTGATGAGTTCGGGAACCTTCTCCTCGCGGGCTCGTTGACCTTTGGCGCCATGGGCCGTGTTGATCCGGGCGGCATCAGGCCCAGCCAGTTCAGCGAGGCCCTTGAGTTTCTCCTGCAATACAGGCAGCTCCGATGCTTTGACGCGGGCGTCATCCACCTCCTGGTCCACATGACGCAAATCCGCAGTCGATTGCCCCAACTCGCGCTGGAGTTGCTCCAATTCACGCTCAATTGCCTTCGTCTCCTGCTCCTGAAAGCGGTCGAGGAGTTCCAACTGCGCTTTCGGACTCGATGCAATCTCTTCGATTTCGTTTTGACTGAAGACGTCGGCCGAAAATATCTGATCGCGATCGAGAGAAATAGCGACGGGGGTGCCCACTTCATTCAGGACCTGAACGGCTTCCTGAGCGCTGCGCGTGGCTGTGTATCGCATATCTGTCTTAGTACGGAGCTCGATCTCGAGTCGGCCGCCACCCAGGTTGGATCTCACCAGAGCGTCGATTCCACGGTGTCGCTGCGCATTCGTCTTCGGATCCGGCATGAGTCCCAGGCCGAAACGAAGAAATTCGAGGGCCGTCGTCTTGCCAGCCCCCCGCCCTCCGATCAAACAGTTCAAGCCGTCCGCAAATTCGAGGTGTGCACCGGCTAAAAAACCGCCAGTCACGGCGAGACGAAGGATTTCGTGATGGGGAACACTTTTCATATAAGCATCCATCGGCGAAGAACGTGTACTCCTGCAAAGCGAGGCCACTTCTGAGCAAAGAATCATGATAAACCCGTTTTGCGTTCAACCATCCAGTTGGCCCAATTTACGATTCCCAGTCCCCGACCACGGATCCACTCGGACGGCATGGCATGGGTGCGGGTGCCGGTTCTCGTTCCTGCGGGCGCGGACGATGAGCTGGCGCTGTGGTGGCTTGATCCAGGCGATAAGGCTACTATTCTTGCAGGAAGATAGGGGAAGATAGAGCGCTTGGAGGTCCGCGCTTCAAAAGAAGCAACAGTTGGGGCCAACTATACTCACCATGAGGCAGTCTGCAGATGTTGGCTCCCGAAGGCCACAGCAAATGCATTTACACCACTCCGAGCGGTCTTTGTCCCGGAACATCTCCCCTGCATCCGAAGGAGCACTATCTCCCCGCCGGCCTTGGGAACTTTCGCAACAACGTCAATTTGAAGAACTATATCTGCTACGACTGCCAGAATCGCATCAGCCAGCTAGAAACTGTCTTTCTCCAAAACGGCACCGAGGCGTTTTTTCGTTTCCTGACGGGTGTGAAAGGACGAAAAAAGCATCGGCCGAAGAACATCTTTGCTGAACCAACTCTAGGGCTCCCTCCCCTTACGGTTACTGGAACTCACCCTGACTTCGGACTCGACATTCTTTGGGAGATGAGTGGCCCTGGACAAGCTGTTCCCCTTAGACAAGTCGTGTTCCGTAAACACGACGGAACTCATGTCAAAGTGCCGCTGCGCAGTGGAAAGATGAAGACTGACATGGATCGTGCAGGAGAGGACTGGAATACTTGGGAGCTCGTATTCAGCAATGTGGCGAACGCCGATGAGGAAGAATACCAGTTGGTCTTTGGCGGCAAAACAGACGGCATGAGCCAGGTACCGCTTCAAGAAGCTTCCGGGAAGGCGTTGGAAGGGCAGATGAGGGCGCAAATCACGCTGCCGTACGTTCGGGCGATTGCAAAGATCGCGTTTCATTTTGTTCTCGCGCATTTTCACTTCAGCGGGTTCGAGCCAGAATTCGACAACCTGAAGAGATTTATCTATCACGGAATCGGTAATGTCCCTGCGCGCATCGTGGATGAGCCGTTTATGCTGCAACTTGTCCCCGAAAATGCCCGACTCACGAAGTGGTGTCATTTCCTGACAGCTGAAATTGCTGATGGTCGCTTTGTTTGCAGGATGCAGTTCTTCGCTGGTCCAGAACTCAAACCCTTTGTCTGGCGCGTTGACCTCAGCCCGAATCCTTCCCGCATCGTCACACAAATGTCGATGGGCGTTGCATTCGCCTATTTCGATAAAACCGACAAGGATGGGTACGCGGGCCTGATGGCTGAGCTGCAACCTGGACCAAAGATGCTCGTCAAATCGCAACCATCCTGATTGTGCACACCGCCGACATGGGCCGCTTGGAGCGCGATCTTGAGCCTTTCAGCTGAGGCATGATGGCGAGATGGACGAGTTGAGAAGCGGGCCCCTACCGCCAGGAACTCCAAGTCTCGCGTCAAGGAAAGTGATTAGTCCCTTTAAGTCGCCATGGCGGCGGGGATGTCGCGGCCCGGACTTGGATCAGGGGGCTCAAGGCTCCCTGACATTGCGGTGTTTGTTGGGACGCAGCCTCAGCCAACAAAGAATCATTATGTTTGCCTGGAATACAAAGTCGGCAAATGTTGAGTGCGCGTCGCGCCCGGGGATCTGGATGAAATTCGTCGTTTGCTATTGATTTTAGTCTTCGCTGAAACGACGGCTTAGAATTGCGCGTGTTATTGGGCTTGCACATCAGTAACGATTGAGTCGGTCAGGGTCAGCTGGCCCCACGCCGTCTCGGTGTCGGCAAATTCGACCGCCCGCTGTACGTAGCGGTCGCCTGAAGAGCCTTTCGCGGGGACGAAAGCTTCTGCTTCGCAAGGATGGCAGGCATTTGCTGAGGAGTTCGACAGCTGTCTGGAACCGGTCTTGCCCATGGGGAACCAAGTATATACTTAGTAGTACACAGTAATGATTGATATTTACTATTTTGTTAACAGAAATTCCGTTATCAGACGTTCGCTATGTCTTCGCCTACACTTATCGAGTGGACAAAGTTCGAGATTCAACCCATCGTGTGCTGATGAACTTCATGGTGCGCCCGGGCGGATGGCATATTTCGTTCCTGGAGAAGGACTGCCAAACGGTATTGCCGCTCAAGCTCACTTTCGCCAAAGAAGATAAAATCCGTGCCATGCGTGATCGGTGCGGGTCTCCGCTCCTTGATGACAAGCAGGCGCTGGAGCACGGGCTCAGCACGGGACGCGGGAGTTGCTGGCTAAGTCTGACCGATGAGCAGTATCAGGCGCTCAATGTGAAACGGCGATGATCGGAACGATGCTTCTTTGTGGAAACGTTTTCAGAATAGGCGCCTTTCCTTTCCGAACTTCACGCTGGCATTGAGCCAGACCCCAAGTTGGTTCAGCGGTTTCCTGTACATGTCGGCACGACTGCACCGCGCACATCAGAGGCCAACCGGCCGTCTCAATTAAGAGTGCACGGACCTGGATCTTTACAGCGCTCTTGCGGGAATCGGCGAATCGCATTGTGTGCTCTATCGCGTCCAGCAAGGGTTGGCGGGCAACCACGAGTTCCCTTCTTCCCTACCCTGCCGGCAAGACAGCCGCGAATTTTGGGAAGTTGCCGGCCGCCTTGCGCATCGACAGTAGTCTAGCGCCGGCGCTGAAGCATGCCTGACAACGGTCAGGCACCCTGGGTGCGTGGCTTGCCACAAGCGGTCGGGTCGAGGACTGGCGCGGTATTCCGAAGGTCCGGCCTAGCCGTTGCTCCCCGTTTCCTCCGGGAGTGCCTCAATAGCCAAACCGTGAACCCGTTTCAAGCCTCCGCCACATCGCACCCAGCGTGCGGATTTCCCGCACTGGGCGCACCTGTTTGCTTGCCTGTTCGCCTAACGCCCGGGAAGTGCATTTTCCCGGGCACTGGCGGCGTGCTTAGATTCCGAGGCCGGCGGCCGCATTCTCGCGAAAGATCTCGCCCGACCGGATATAGCGCCGCAAAGTCGCAACCGTCTTGTGACCCGTTTGCTTCATGATGACGAACTCGCGGACGCCGTTCATCGCCGCCTGGGCCACGCACCCAGCGCGAAGACTATGGCCGCCGAGCTCGTCCTCCTTCAAACCCGCCCTGCTGGCTGCACGCTTCAGGAGCTTGCCGATGGAATCCTTGTGCAGGCCGCGTCTCGCGACATGTCCATAGCGGCCAACCGAACGGAAAACTGGGCCATCGGTAATCTTGGCGGCGTCCAGCCACTGGCGCAGCGCCAGGACTGGACATGTCTGGGAGCTCGATCCGAAGGGCACCCTATTGCTCCTGCTGGCAGGCTGCTCTCACCGCGCACCTCAAGCAAACGTCGAGATCATCGACACTAGCCTGAGTATCACGCCCCGCGCCGAAAAGGCCACTCTCGACGCCGTGCAGAACCAGATTGGTCACATGCAGCGCGGGGATCGGTTGGTTCTCATCCCCATAACCGGAGATGCCGCCAACGAAGCCGGGGGGCGCGTGCTGCGCCTCTCCACGCCCACCCAGCGCGAGACATACGATACCGATCTGCGCCGGTTTCAGGAGCAGGCCCGCAAGCAATTCGCCGCTTGGGCCACCTCACTTGATAAGCATCAGTCCCGGACCGACATTCTCGGCGCACTCGATGCCGCCCGGCAGGAGTTCGCCGTGCTGCCCAATGGAATGAACCGCAAGCTCGTCGTCGTGAGCAATTTCCTTGAAGACGACGGCACTTACCGTTTCGTATCGGCCGGCTCGCTCACTAGTCCCGTACGCGCCCGCGAGCTTGCTGCGCGCATCCGCGAACAGCACGGCTTCACATTGCAAGGGGTGCCTCTCTGTCTTGGCCGCTTGGAAAGCACCGACTTCGCCCGGCTCACGGTGCAGCGCAAAGAAGCCGTCCAGGCGTTTTGGTCGGCGTATCTCGGCGCAGGGGGCCAACTAACCGAAATCCGATTCGATGGAACCGGGATTCTCGCCGACACCGACCGTGGCTGCGCCGGTGGGAAGTAATAACGGATTTTCAGGGAGCGAGGAGCGTAACAAGATGGGCGAATCGAGTCTCATGCACCGCTGGGTGAGCCTTTTAGGATCGCTCGGAACCATCGCAATCATTCTGACGGCCATCGGGCTGATGTTGGGTATCGTAAAGCCTGCCGACACAATGAAGCACATGGCGGCCATCCTTGGTATCGCGGTTGGGCTGATGGTGATCCCTGGAATCCTTGGGAGCACGTGGTCAGTTCTGTCCCTATGGCAACAGATTGCCCTCGTCGCGATTGGGATCGGCGTTTTCCAATGGCTACGACCACGACGGCAAACACGGAACAGGAGAGGGGATGAGGTTGTCGGTTCAGCCTTTTGGGAGTTACACTTCCGAAGCAGATGGGGGCTCTTATGACTGAAGACGGTACATCGCACTCAATGGACGATGGGGCCACCAATCGCGAGCAGAAGATCGGGGCGCGACTCGTGGTAACCCACATAACCTATTGATACAACACACGATACTCCCACATGAGGCAGCACATATTCCCTCCCCTGCTGCATGGTAATTGTCGGAATCTCTGCTGTCTGTGGCCTCCTGATCCACCAATGGAATTCCAGATCGCCACAAGCAACGAATCTTCCGTTTCCTGATCCAGCCATCACCATTACAATGGCCCCATGACCTCCGAAGGCAGTGAAAGCACGTCGGGTGTACTTCTTCTTGAGCGTCAAATCGACGATATTCTCCTCGAGAATCCAGAGTTGGTAGATTTTCGCAATGGCTTTCAAGTCTATTGCATGTCGAAATACTCTCTTGGGACTTCCGCGAACACAATCTACACATCAGGCAAGGATGACCTCGGTGTAGCGTTCTATTCGAGTCGTGACCGCACGTATCACGTCGTGCAATGCAGAGTTCCTGAACGCGATTGGCTTGAAGCTAACCAAGGCAAAGTGAAATCGTTCGGCTCCGCAGTGCTCAACGATACTCGGGTCCTCCTCCAATACTTGCAGGAGAATGCTAGCGTAACGGCCAACGATCATCTTCAGGAATTGCGCACGCTCGTGACCGCGGATCGCGAACAGGAAGAATTCGAGTTGGTAATCTTCTTTGTCGTCTATGGCGAGCTAAACGACCGCGGCCTCGCGGCCTTCAGCCAACTCAAGCATGAATTCGAACACAAGAGAGTTCGGTTGATTCTGCAACAGATTACCGACCTCGCTGACGAATATCTCGTGGGTACGACGCATCAGTCCGGCGAGATTCAACTCGATCTGCGCTACGCGACTGACATTGGAATTCTGCGTGCGCATGATTACTGCTACTTTCTAGTCAATGCCGCCGATCTATTCGATGGCTTCCAGTCGTACGGCTGGCGCTTGTTCGACTTGAACCTGCGCTATGAGGTGCGTAATTCCTCGATCAACGGCGACATCCTCCGGTCGCTCCAGCACCAGCGCACCCGCCGGCACTTTCACCATTACAATAACGGCCTTATCGTTGTTTCAAAGAACTACAACATCCGAGAAAAGCAACATTCAATCCACCTCACGGGCCCACAGATCGTAAACGGGTTACAGACAGTGAAATCAATCTACAACGCGGTCAAAGCTAACGACGTTACACGAGAACAACTCGACCGCGAATGTTTAGTACAGGTTAAGGTGATCAACACCAGCGATGCAGGCTTCGTGGCGAAAGTGGTGCAGGCGACGAACAATCAGAACCCGATGCTCTCACGCAATTTGAAGGCCAACGGCCGCGAACAAAGGGTGTTGCGTTCTGGCTTTGCCTCCCTTACGCCACGGTGGTTCTTACAGGTCAAGGAAGGGGAGTGGGAGTCACTTACCGATGAAGGCGGGCGTTTCTTCAAACAGATAGTTGGATCTGCTGCGGCTGATTTCAAGCCTGATCCTCACCGCCGCAAGGGGAGAGTCGTTGACAATCAAGATGCAGCAAAGGCTTGGTTGGCCTTGATGGGTTTTGCCGATCTGGCCGGGGATAGAGTGACACACTATTTCTCCGACCCGGACGTGTACCAATTGGCATTCACCATGAGCCCGACCGAAAGCCATTGGAACAGGTTTGCAGAGAGCGTGGACTTTGACGCCGACCGACGCCAAGGATTAAAGACGACGCAAGGTGAAGCAGCGCAGTACATGGTTGCATATGCCTTGTGGCAGTTTGTTCGAAGTTTTGTACCGTCAGCCAAGCGCTATCGCGACGCAGCTCTTGATGCCGGGGTCCGGGCTGGAAAACTCGAAAAGAGGAGCGGAAGCGTGACCAGCCTTCTTTCCGTTCAAGAGCAGTTTTTAGCGGATGACCTGACCTACCAGACATGGCGCCTCATGGCGAACATGAAAGAGTTGCTCGTAGAAGTTGCTGCCCATATTCTGACGCGCCGATACGGAGCGCTGGAACCGGCGCGATGCGAGACCCTTTTGCAGTTGCAGGAGATGAAGTATTTCCTTGTCTCTGATGAGATGCCCGAAAGCTCGACCAACGCTGCCGCGGGCGGCGAACTGTCGAACGATTCTGTTCTCGCGAGGATCTTTTGTCTGCTTCGCTACGTGGCCTCCCAATACTGGGAAGATAAGCGAACTACGCTGCTGTCAACCTCTCGGATTCGGACGGTCTTGCTCCGGCGCGAGGTCGCTGCCGAGTTCAAGACCAGGGTTTGGGAGGTAGACGGACGTAGGGGATTGGATCGTGCATGGAAGCCCGAGGGTATGACGTTCCTAGAGTCCTTGCCTGATCTCCCGTGTGCAAGCAAGGCCTGTTGAATTGGTGGGAGCTTCGCAGGAATGATTCGGCATCAATGTCACGCACACGGCGGAAGTCCTGCGATAAGCATCTCCCTTTCGAGGAGGAGCTTAGCCGTCTCCCATTTCCCTCGCGCGTGCATGTCCCCAGGTAAAAGTGATGCGAGGGCCGCCGCACGACACCAGCCCACAATTTCTTGGGCATGGTCGTCACGCACACGACAGACTACCAATGCCCAAGATGGGTCGCGAATCCCGACTGCCGCCTCGTTCCGACTGAGATGAATCTCAATGTGCGAATGTCCAACACCTGTCGTTGTCTTCACTTCCATTCGGCGCAGCTTACCCCCTACGGTCGGAGCAACGACATCATAACCAAGTTGGTCCGAGATAAGGCTCACTCGTTGCACCGAGGCAGCAAGGTCATTGCGACCGATATCTTCCAGGTCCTGTCGGCTCTGTTGCACCACCATGCACTCGCCGAGTTCTCCCAATCGCTCTAATGAAGCTTGCGGGAAGCGGTTTGCCAGTGCAAGCAAGAACGCTTCCCGCCGGTCAAGGTCTGGAATAACCTGGCCTAGTATCCGCTCATCCTCTTCAGAAATGAATTCCGGCCAAACTGCATCGCCCCGGACTGCCGTATGTATCCACAGGGGTCGTGAGTCCTCCACCACGACGGCCAGCAGCAGTTGTGCAGCCTCATCTTCTGGAAGGGAGACCAATGTGCGGAGTCGGTCCGATGGATAGAGCACATTGTTCCTTGCGATGAGCAGCCCGCACTGGAGAAGCAGCTGTTCGCCGCGCACCAAGTCCTCCGCATGATAGATTCCGTTGGTCGGCAATCGCACGTATGATCGGCGGATGGTTGTCGTATCCACCCCCCGGGCGTCGCACACGGAAGCGGCCACGAGCGCCGACCGCAAAAGGTGCAGAGGGGGCAGTCCACTCGCGTCCAGTTCATGTGACGTGCGCATTGCCCTCTCCGCGCTTCAGGTGTGCAAGGAGAGCGACGACATCCGCCTCCGAGTCAATCGCCGGTCCGTAGTCTTCATCATCTGGTAACGCCATGGTCACAACGTCTGGGTCGTTGAGCATCTCCCCGAGCGAGGCCGCTTTCTCTCTGACCCTGCTATCAACCACCTCGTCCACCGTGTCCGACATTACCAAGAATGTAATCTGGGTGTACTGGTCAGGCGACATTCCCAGGCGGTGTATGCGATCGATACTTTGCAAGTACTGCCCGGCGTTGAACGTTCGCTCAAGGTAAACCGCATCGTGGCAGACATCATGGAGACTTACCCCTTCGCTCGTCGCAGCAGGGTTCGCAAGAAGCACCTGACACGCCAGATCGGACCGAAAGCGAGCGAGCTCTGCTTCGCGGGTGCGGGGAGCATCGGATTTGGTGACTTCGGATGGAATACCTCCATGGATAAGCGCTGGCCGATACTGCCGCAACATGCGTTCTAAAGTCTCGAGATTGCGGACAAAGTTGGACCATATGAGAGTCTTGCGGCCTGCCTTGGCATTCCGTTCGACCAATTGCATCAACAGGTTGAACTTCTTGGGTGTCTCGTACTTACTGTATTCCACAAGTAAATGACCCAGTTGCGAACCAGGCGGAATCGCGAGCGGCGGATGCTGGAACTCGACGGAATCATACCGGGAGCCGCCGACCGCGAGTAAGGCCGGATTCGTAGCGGCTTCCAGCAGGTACATGGTGACCTGGCCCATCTGCGCAAAGCTCACTCGCTCTGATCGGCTGAGCGCGAACTGTCCTGCATACCGATCACGCAGTGCTTGATATATCTCTGCCTGAAGCCCAGTTAATGGGATTTCAATAACGGCAAAGTCTGGTGGACGGAGCTCCAGTTCATTCTTTCTCGTTCGAACGAAAAGGGGACGAATGGCCTCTGCCACCAGTTGACTGGTTCCCGGCGGCGGCATTGCCATCAAAGCTGCAGGGGGAAGGATGAACCGCGCTTGATTGGGCCACAGGAAATCGAACAATGCCCGAAGGTCGGCGGGACTCTGCGGTGCGGGGGTCCCTGAAAGAATATCCCGCCGTGCTGCCAAGTAGGCGAGATTGAGGCAGGCTCTGCCCCACTGCCCATCACGGCCGCGCTTCATGCGGTGCGCCTCATCAAGGAGTACGAGGGTGGGTTCCTTGCAAACCCATGCGGATAAATGCTCGTAGCTGGCCGCAAGACGTTGATAATTAACGAGCAGAACTTCGACCCTACTACTAATGTCCCCACCCTCATAGCGGTCTATGAAAGGGCGAGGATGGAAACAAACATCAGCTTCTCGTATCCATGAGTCGAAGGCGGATAGCGGGGCCACCACAAGCATTCGGCGCACGCGACCACGCGCTCTTTCAGCTTCGTAGGTGGCATACGCAACTGCCGTCTTTCCCGCGCCCGGAACGGAGAAATTCGCCCCATGGGATAGTTGAAGCAGGTGGAGCAGATCCCGCGTTTGAAATGATCTGAGCTCGCGCATAAAACGACCCGCGTGGACGGCTGGTGCGTCGGGCTTCTGGTCTAACGGGAATCCTTTGAGCGTCTCATCGAGGATGTGACGCTCTGCGTTGGTTGCGAGCACTTGGCGCTTCAAGCCCTCGTCCCACTCGATTGCGACTCTGAATTTGCGACATGCTGGACCAAGCCATACAAGATTCGCAAGGAATTGTTCGAGCGGCACCCTAATTCCCTGCGCGGGCATGGACCCAGTTGAGCCCCACTCTGCCCTGACCTGTAACCAGAAGTTGTCCGCCACTGCTGCATCTCGTCGCACCTCCACCAAAGGTGGCGACTGCTTCAGTGTCAGGTACAACGTCGGTAAACGAGTCGGCTCAGGCGACTGTACCAAGTTCATCTGCAATGGCTTCCACGCTTCGTTTGACCTTGGTAAGGTGACGGTCAAGGTCCTTCCGGTCAAACGCCGGATCACTCTTTGTCGCACGGTACGTTTCGAGCGCTAGACGCAATTCTCTCTCGGCGGTCTCCATGTGAGCGATGGGTGCGCGAAGCTGATTGCCGGCTCTCCGATCCAGCCTAGCCGTCTCCACTGCGTCGTCCATAGCCCGACGGATCGCGCCAATGACCTCGTCTCGTTGCAGAACAACGCGCTCCGTAGTACCCGTTGGTAGTTCGACCTGCTCCTCGTTTGATGATGTCGCCACGAGGCGCAGCAGTGAGGCTGGGCCTCGCTCAGAATCCGGCTCTTGGCGTGGCAGCACGTCGAGCCCTGGGATCTCTTCGTTGAACGATTGATCTGTCGTAATCGCTTCAACGTAATTGCCGAGCACGATGTCCTCGGCGAGGGCCGGGATGAAGTAGTTTTCCATAAAGTGCTCGTCGATCTGGCGCAATTCTCGATACCCGAGCCCGACCAATATTCCGAGCATCCGAGTGTCGCGCAGTCGGGCGGCCCCTTCGGGATCGACTTCGCGACGCTGTTGGTATTCAGTGTCGATTTCGTTGAGCGCTTGGCGCTTCTCGTCAAAGTCCGTGAGTGGCAGCTCCCCCCCGCTCAATTCCTGGATCTGACGAATCAGATTCAATATCCTGACTGACTGGCAGACACGCTCCTTCCCGCGTGCCAGTTCCTTGGGAGTCTTGGAGGCAGCCCATCGGAGTTCGAGGGCGATCTGCTCATGCGACCGGTCGTAATGCGTGTTGAGTTCATCGACGAAGAGCAATTCATTCGTGTATGTATAGTCTTGCTTCAAATCCCGCTTCATTTGCAGGCGGAGTTCGAGCTCGTCGTACTCCACTTGTGTCGCGTCCGCTGGCAGCACCGCGACTCGTAGGTAGTTCTGGCCATTGTCTCGAAGTGCTGCCGCGCGGGTGTTGCCGTTTACGAGCAATCCCGCACGCGTGACAACGCCTGCTTCACGCTGTCCCTCTTCCGCCAAATTGGTCTTGAGCCGCTCATATCCTTCCGTGTTTCGGAGGATCTCGACGACAATCTCCTGAGCCGCTTCGCTGAAGGGTGAGTCTGCGACAAGTTTCCGCTGCGGGTGCGACTCCAACTGTGACCGGATGCGGTGGCTTCTCGGATTCAGCAGCACGGTGTCAAGCGAGACCTTGATGACTGGGAAAGTCCTATCTGTATCTTGCCAGGGGATTGGAATGCGCTCGGCATCGCCCGGAAGGGCTCTGAGCGCCTCTTCGATGCGTGCCTTGCGGGCTTCCTCTGAAATAGGCGGCATAACCAGACGTCCTTTACATTTGCAGCGATTTGATCGTGAATGGAAGGTTCCAAGGCGTGCATCGTCCCATCCGAATATCGATGGCCATGGAACTCAACCGTGAGATCGGCAGTCGCGCCTCGTGCGGAGCATTCGGAGTCGCCGATGATTATAGCAAGACGAACAGGTGCGCGGGAAACTATTGTTTCCAGACACATTATGCTCTTCTTGTCTGTCATCCCTTTCCTTCCATCGTGCGCCTGACTCAAAAGATCGGTCATCCGACCGGGGGCAGGGCGTGTATCCTCTGCCGAGAGAATGCCGCCCGATTCCGAGCTCAACATTGGCCGTCTCGTGCTACGGTACAATTCCGACAGGTCATTTTGAAACTGCTATAAACGCCTGAGTTCATAAGTATTTTGTTTTTCGAAGGATCGGTAGGGCCAGAGGTGATCTAAGTCTCATTGCTCACCGCAATGCCCTACCTAGTTTCGGGGCGCAAATCCGGCCAGGATCAAGAAGGGAGCAAGGGCATATGGGCATGATGCAACATGGGTTGTGCGCGATTCTGCCTTGCGGAGTCTTCCTCGTTGAGGTTGCCCGTGCCGAACTCATCTCTTCCGTCCGGAACCTCAAAGGCAACCAGTATGTCGATTGAAACCCGCTTTGACATCCCGCTGATCGCCGCCATGGCGCTCAAGGAAAAGCAGATTCAGCAGAACTATCGGCCCATCATCGCGGTCCACAAATGGTTCGCGCGCCGCCCCGGCACGCTCTTCCGGGGGTTAGTTTTGTCAGAGTTCGGCGACCGGCCCCTTTCCGAGTGTTTTTTCAAGGCCAACGACTTTCCGGGTCGGATGGTTGCAGACCCCTTCATGGGAGGTGGCACCCCGTTGCTGGAGGCCAACCGCGTCGGCTGCGATGTTCAAGGCTTCGACATTAACCCGATGGCGGCATGGATTGTTCGCGAGGAGATCGAACATCTCGATTTGATCGCATATCGTCAGGCGGCAGATGCGTTGGTCAAGGCATTAGAGCAGGATATTGGCGCTGGATACCGGACTGACTGCCCGCTCTACGGAGACCGTGACGTACCGGTCAAGTATTTCCTCTGGATTAAGGTTTTTGACTGCGAGAAATGCGGCAAAGAATTCGATCTTTTTCCGGGCTATGTCGTTGCAGAGGATTCCCGTCACCCCAAGAACGTGCTTGTTTGTTCCGAATGCGGCGACCTGAACGAGGTTGCCAATCTGGAACATCCCGGCAAGTGCTCTTCGTGCCATTGTGGTCTGATCGTGACAGGCCCCGCAAAGCGCAATCGGTGTGCTTGCCCCGCCTGCGGCAACGTAAACACATACCCGCGCGCCGCATCAGGGCCTCTCAGGCACCGGATGTTCGCCATTGAGTATTACAACCCCAAGCGCAAGGAAGGACATTTAGGGCGGTTCTTCAAGAAGCCAGATGCCAAGGACCTTAAGCGTGCCAAAGCTGCTTCAACGCACTGGCATAATCTGGAGCCTCGCTTCACCCCGCAGCAGGAGATTCTGCCCGGTGACGAGACCGACCGATTGCATCGCTGGGGCTATCGTCACTATCGAGACTTGTTCAATGACCGGCAGCTTCTTGGTCTCGAAGCGAGTTGCAGGCTCATCGTCGCTCAGCCGGATCAGCGCATTAGGCGTGCGCTCGCAACAAATCTCTCGGACCTGCTGCGCTATCAGAATATGTTGTGTCGGTACGACACCATGGCGCTAAAATCGCTGGACATCTTCTCGGTTCATGGCTTTCCCGTTGGCCTGGCCCACTGCGAATCCAACCTACTCGGCATCATCAACGGGAACGGCATCAATGTCGGCTCGGGGGGATGGGTAAACATCATCGATAAATACGCCAAGGCTAAGTGCTACTGCGGGGCACCGTTCGAGGTGATTCAAAAGGCGGGCAGGAAGATCAACGTGCCGATTTCCGGAGAGTGGATCGGCGAGTGCTTGAATGGAGGGCGTCGGCGCGGCGTCTCCATTCGCTGCACGAGTTCAACCTCAGTTGAGCTTCCGCCAAACAGCCTTGATGCTGTCTTTACCGACCCACCGTACTTCGGGAATGTCCAATACGGCGAACTGATGGATTTTTGCTACGTCTGGCTCCGTCAGTTGGTCAGTAATGAGGCGGAAGGCTTCGACCGCCCCTCTACCCGCTCGGCGGATGAGCTCACCGGCAACCAGACAGAGGCACGCGGCTTGGAACAGTTTGCCGAAGGCCTCGCGGCCGTCTATGGTGCGATGGCGCGTGCCCTCAAACCGGGCGCGCCCCTTGCCTTCACATTCCATCACAATCGACTCGAAGCCTACGAAACGGTGGGGGTAGCACTCTTGGACGCCGGGTTGACTTGTTCGATGACGTTGCCCTGTCCCGCTGAGATGGGAGGCTCCATTCACATTCATGGCACCGGCTCTTCCGTCGTCGATACCGTTTTTGTCTGTCGCGCCGAGGCCAACACTCCCTATCAGCAATTCAGAACGCTTCGTGAGTTGACCGTACTGGTCCGGCACGAATTGGACCAGCTTCGGACCGCTGGGTTGAAGGTCTCGGCAGGAGACATTCGTTGCGTCGTCTACGGCCACATGACCCGCATGGCAATTTGGAATCTCCGGAGTACGTGGGACGCGAATGAGCTGACTGTGGAGCGCCTTCGTCGCGTCCGTGAGGAGATGAACAGAGTGGGCGACTTTCAGTCCGTGATTGATGAGCTTGCAGAACAAGGGCGCCAGGCTGCACGCGGCGCGACTTCTACCCATAACCTGTTCGAGGACATGCCTGATGCCGTTTCCTTTTGAGGTGCCTTTTGACCGGCTCGATGCAGATTTGGACACATACGTTGATGCCATTTTTGGCGCATTGAGTTCAGAGTTTCTGACGTTGCCCAAGGGGAACGGATTCATTGAGTATCCCGTCTTTGAACAGGGATACGAAGCCTTAAAGCGTACGACCGGCGACTTCCGTGATCTGTCCGTAGAGCCCGTCATCGAATTGGTCCACCGCGTTCCTGTTGCCTTTATCGTGCTTCGTTCGATGTTGGGATTCACGCCGCCCGAGTGGGCGTACGTAGCGACGCAGCGAAGTGGCGTGGAAGTCACGCAAGGGGCTGCCCGGACCCTTGACCGCAACATCCGTATGAATCCGCTTGCGCCCTTGAAGCTAAACGGTGGAGTCGGCGGGGAGCGTCTCCGTGCTCTCGTGATTGCGGCGTGCGAACTGCTCACCGAGGGGTCTCCGACAACTGAACGCACGCCGGAACTGATTCACCGTCTCGACAAAGCCGACACGCGCAACGGAATTGAGAGCATCCAGCCCATGGCCGATCTCGGCGTTCCCTACGCGATGCTTCTCTATGAGCGCTTCCTCGGGCGACCTTTCGCCGGCCACCGTGACTCCGTGAGTGAACTCGTTGGCGACGTTCTCGAAACAGCCATCGAAGGAGTGCTCACGCGCGCCGGCATCAGCCATCGCAAGACGAAGCGAGCCGAGCGCATAACCGGCTTTGACCAAGCCCCGGATTTCATCATTCCAAACGAGTTCAACCCACAGATCGTGATTGAGGCGAAGATCACGGAAGATGATGGCACGGCTCGCGACAAGGTGACACGAGTGCAGCATCTTGGAGAACTGAGCACGCAAGGGCTCAATCCTGGGGAGCCCCCGCGCTTCGAAGTGATCGCTTGCATCGCGGGACGCGGCTTCAAGGTCAGGCGCGAGGACATGAAGAAGTTGATTCTCTCGACGCGAGGGAAGGTCTTTACGCTCCAGACCCTTGCCCGTTTGATCGATTGCACCCGCCTTGGAGAGTACAAGACCAAGGGTGCCTGAGCAGATTAACTCGGAAGCGGGGGGCAAGGAGATGGGGCAGGCAAAGCGGTTTTGGATGGAGGAACAGGCCAGACTCTATCACTCTTCCGACGATTCGGTGTGCCCGGATTGCTTCCATGATTCTGGCTTGCAGGGCTTCATTCAAGACAATCTTGAGTGCGAAGAGTGCTCGATTTGCGGAAGAACCGCAGATGAGCCGATTGCCGCGCGTGCCGACCTTGTATTGGAATTCTTCTTGCAGAAGGTCCATGTACACTACGAAAACGCGGATGGGAATGCGCCATACGATTCAGAGGAAGGTCGTTGGTGCGTTACCACCTGGACCATGCACGAGATTGTCTTTGATGAGCTCTGGGAAATCGCTGAGTTTGAGACACTGGAGTGGCTTTACAACCATCTGAAGGATGATATCGAGTATTGCGAGCTGGATTGGCAGATTCTGTCGCCCGGACAGGCCCTGGCCGCGGGATGGCAGCGGTTCTCCGAGGCCATCAAGTACGAAACTCGCTTCCTCTTTTTTCCTGAAGAAGACGATGAAATCGATTCTGGCGAGCCTTATCGCGTCCTCCCCAGCGACGTATTGAAAGAACTGGGAGATGTCATCCTGAGATGCAATTTGGTCAGAAAGGTGAAGGCGGGAACGCGCCTCTTCAGGGTCCGTGAGCACAAGCCGGGAAAGCCGTTTACCACACCGAAAGACCTCGGTCCTCCTCCGAAGCCAGACGCCGACTCGGCCGGACGCATGAACGCTCCGGGAATTGTCGTGATGTATGCGTCCTATGACGCTCAAACAGCAATGGAGGAAGTTACCAGGGGGCCACATTATTCTCGGTTGCGGAGTTCGAACTGCTTCAAGACATCCTCGTCGTTGACCTGACCAAGATCCCGCCTGTGCCGAGTATTTTTGAAAAGGGGGCGCGTGAATCCATCCTGTTTTTGCGTAGTTTTGCCGAAGACGTGTCACAGCCGGTCACTCCAGACAAGAAAGTTCACGTTGAGTACACTCGAACTCAAGTTGTCGCCGAGTACCTGCGGCATAGATTTCGCAGCGTCGAAGGTCACCCGGTCCAAGGAGTGCTCTATGGAAGCGCGAAAGTCGAGAACGGTACCAATGCAGCATTGTTCGTCCAATCGGACCAAATCGAGGGAGTTTCTTGTGACAGGTGGAAACCCAAGGCCCCAATGTTGAGGCTTGTTCATGTCAGCGAACACAGGAGACATCCAAAGCGGAAACCACGAAAAGGATTGAAGTGAGGTTGCCGGACATGCGCACACGAAAGGGACTGCGGAACAGATGTGTTGATGTGGGTCTGCACAAACTCGCCTGGCCCCCCACCATCGCCACAGAGCCTCTCGTGGCGAATTACGATCAGTGGGGACGGGCAGTGCGATGACGTGCCCGCCCTCTCAACGGGCTGTGAGCTCCATCGCGCTCTACGCGGCGAGACAATAGCCGCGTGTCGGGTCAAAGCGCCTCGCGGCAGTCATCAGGCCGATGCAACCCTCTTGTACAAGGTCCGCAAGGGTCATTCCAACTCTAGGGACTTTCCGTGTCATCCAAACGACCAGTCGAAGGTTATGAACCACCAACCGCCATTGCTGGTAGCTCAGTTCGCTTCCATCGGGCGCAACCTCATCGCCTGTTAGATCTTCGCCACGCTCCTGCACGGGCGTCAATAGTGGGTACTGCCCAGCCATCCGAATGAATTGCTAGAAGAGCGGCGCTTGGAGATCGTCGTCCGGCGGCTCAGAGGGGATTCATCTATTCGGATATGGACCTTATCTGAAAGTCTGGATGTCCACATTTCCACTCAATCGAGCCAGTGCGTGGAAAACCGGGCGCGATCTCTGGATTTCGCACCCACTTCATCAGCTGTGCAACAGTTCTGCATACTGCTCTGGAGTAAGGCTTAGGAAGACGCCTCCTCGCCCCATTTCGATAGCCTGATCCAGCATCTGTTTACTTTCTAGGTTCCCCAGCCCGCCGCCGCGCGCCACAAGCTCGACGACCTTCTCCGCGGACTTGAAGCGTAGCTTCCTGGGCAGGGGAGTCTTCAAGTCCTGTTCCAGGAACTGGCAATGCCAGCCATAGCGGGACTGGAACGACATGTAAACCCGGCGGCGATCATCTTGACGGGACATGGGAACAGGATAGGCGAATAAAACACGAAAGTCCAGTGAGGGCGAGACGGGGATGTCTCGGTCTGGAAGCTATGGAAATTCTGTGTAAATGGGGTGATTATCCCTTCAGAACACTTGTATTCCCGTTTGTGCAAAGCAATGCACTGGGGTCGCCGGTTTAGCGACGACTCAGAACTCAACCTCTGATTTGCTCGTGATCCGCCCGGAGCAAAGCCAAGCCCTCGGGGTTGGGCTCCTTGTTGCGCGGACAGTAGGGCTTCGGCTTGCGGATTACTTCTCGCTGGAGGAGCTTTGCTCCCGGTTCGTTCAAATCTAATCGGTTCATTGGATGACCTCTGGTTGCATTCCCGCTTACGCAGGGTGATCATTATCTTCATGCAAGAATTGCTTTCAAAAGCCGATGACCCCAAGATTCCGCTCAGTGAGCAGGAGTTTTACGAACTCCGTCTCGATGATTCAACCGACATCTGGCGGCCCGGTTTCCTCGTGAAGCAGGCGCATGCCCAGTGGAGCGAGATCGACCGGCAGATCATGTGGGATGAGTTTGAATCGGAGCGATTGCCGACTCTCGAAGAAGCCAAAGAGCGGTATGAGGCTCGGAGGCTTGCGCTGTTTCAGAGGGGATTCATCCACTCGGATATGGACCTCTTTTGATGTTCTGCGAAGAGTATTATGTTTTTGGTTTCCGATCCATCCTGGAGGTGAGAATGAGATATTCTCTAGCGATCATATTCGTGCTTGCATTTTCCCTAACGCCAGCCGGTGCGACTACGATTTCAGCGGCAGAAGCCAAGAACCACGTCGGCGAAAACGCAACTGTATGCGGCAACATTGCTGGTGAACGGACTGCGACAAGTAGCAAAGGGGAGCCGACATTCATCAACCTGGATGCCGCCTATCCAAATCAGGTTTTCACTATCCTTGTGTGGGGCGAGGACCGGCAAAGGGTCGGCGCATTGCCGCGTGAAGGGTCACGGGTCTGCGCTACTGGGGTGATTCAGAACTATCGGGGAGTGCCTGAGATCGTGGTACACAGCAGCGGGCAATTGAGCCATTGATGCGTGAGTCAAGACACCGATCCAGAGCCGATGCTACGCCTTCCGCCGTGCAAGCAACTTTACCGCAACGGCCCTTTGTTCGGAAGGACCGGCCGGTCGTTCTTCATAAAACGCCAAGTCGAAGACGGGTTTGAGTACAGCCCTCAATTCGCCCCGTTGTGGCAGCTCAAGGTAGTTCTTCTCCATGCCCAGAAACAGTCTCAAGCAGAGGAGATAGGCATGCGGCGCCAACGAAATCGCGAAGGCGTGAAAGAGTGATGGCAACAGGCAGTGGACGTTTATAGGTATCCGTCTGAGCAACGCACCCTGTTCTTGCTTCGGGTTTAGTGTTGCACTGGAGCAATGAGTGAAGTGGGAGTGATTCACCGGCGGCGTAGTTTTGCCGAGGCCCAGGCCTTGGTCGGCGAGTTTGAATCGAGCGGATTGTTGCGTGCGGTCTTTTGCCAACAGCGTGGCTTGGCGGTAGGGACACTGGATAAATATCGTAAGCGCGTGCATGGTGGACGGCAGGCGGGAGGCAGTGCTTTTGTTCCGGTCGAAGTTGTTCCCTCCGCTGCGCGGGATGTCAACGGCGTCGCCAGGCGCGATGGTTCTTTAGTCGTTGAACTGCGAAGCGGTCGTCGGATCGAAGTATGCCGCGGATTTGATGCGGGAACATTGTAACGTCTGCTGAGCATATTGGACAGGGTGTAGACGGTGTTCGGGTTTGGACCGGCGACGCGGATCTATGTTGCAGCCGGGGCGACGGACATGCGCAAGAATTTCAATGGCCTCTACGGCCTGGTGCGCGATCATCTGGGCTGCGATCCAGAAAGCGGCCATGTGTTTGTTTTCACGAATGCACGGCACAATCGCGTGAAGCTTCTCGTATATGACGGAAGCGGGCTTTGGGTATGTGCAAAGAAGTTAGATGGAGGAAGATTTCATTGGCCGCAAAGAGGCAGCGGCGTGAAGAAAATCGTACTGAGTTACGAGGAACTGGCGCTGCTCTTGGGAGGCATCGATCTGTCGCAGACCGAGCGGAGGAAGTGGTATCGCAAGCCTCCGGTGGAAGCATCAGCAGAGTCACTAAAGACCGCATAAACACTGCATATTTCGCATACATATCCACAACAGAATCTGTTATTAAATAGACATCGTGAGCACGCCTTCTGAGCCTACTCTTCCTTCGCATTCGGAACCCTTCATGGCTGAGGTTGTCGCGCAGTTGAAGGAGCAGGTTGCGTCGCAGAACAAAGAGCTCGAGTATGCACGGTTGAAGATCCAGGTCCTCGAAGAACGTCTTCGGTTGGTGCGGATTCAGAAATATGGACCGAGCAGCGAGAAGCTGAGCAATTTGCAACTCGAACTGCTGGAACAAGAGCCCGGCGTCAGCCAGGAAGAAGTAGCCGTCGAAAGCGAGCGCAAAGCCCCGCCGCCTGCTACTGAACAAAAGAAGCGCAAGCATCCTGGACGTCAGACTCTGCCCACGAATCTTCCCCGTGTGGAACGGGTGATTGCCTGCACTCCAGAGCAGTGCGTATGCGGCAACTGCGGCACAAAGACTACAGTGATCGGCTACGAAGTCAGTGAAGTGCTGGATGTCGAGCCGGCGCAGTATTTCGTACAGGTGACCAAGCGCGAGAAGAGGGCCTGCAAAACCTGTCCCGAGCAAGGCGTGACGGCGGCGACTCTTCCTATCCGGATCATCGACAAGAGCCTGGTATCGGATCGAGTGATTATCAATACGGTGGTGAACAAATACTGTGACCACAGCCCACTGTTTCGGCAAAGCGTAGCCTTGTTGCGTGACGCGGGCATCGATATCAGCAGGGCTACGATGTGCGGCTGGGTGATGACCATCGGAGAGATGTTGATGCCGGTGGCCGGAGCGATGCGGAACCAGCTGCTTGCCGGCACCTACATCCAGGCGGATGAAACTCCGGTCGATGTCCAGACACATGACGGAAGCGGCACAAATCATCAGGCTTACCTCTGGCAGTATGGAACGCCGGAGGGCATGGCAGTTTTTGATTTCCGCATGAGCCGCAAACGCGAGGGTCCGCTGAACTTCCTCGGCAACTTCGAAGGACTTCTGCAAACGGATGGCTATGCTGCATATGATCGCGTGGGCGGTCCAAAGATGGTGCATGCTGCCTGCTGGAGCCACTCCAGAAGGTACTTCGTGGATGCGGTCAAACTCAATAAACAGGATGCTGCGTCTATCCGCGCAGTTGAAATGATAAACGAGTTATTCGCGATCGACGCTCAAGCGCGGAACGGAAAGATGGACCATGCCGCACGCCATGCTCTACGCCACGAAAAGGCTCCGCCGCTGCTCGACGAAATCCGCACTCACATCCTCGAGATGAGCAAGACCGTGCTGCCCAGCAGCGCCCCTGGTCAGGCCTGCAGATACACGCTTGCCATTTGGAAGAAGCTGATCCGTTTCCTCGATTATCCCGAACTGGAGCTCAGCAACAATCTTGCGGAGAACTCCATGCGGCCTATCGCCCTTGGCAGGGGCAACTGGATCCACATAGGGAGCGAGCAGGCTGGACCGCGTGTGGCAGCCATCCTCTCCGTTATCGAAAGCTGCCGACGTCTCAAAGTCCCAGTGCGCGATTACCTCGCCGACATCCTGCCAGGGCTTGCGAATGCACCGCGTCAGCGAGTCGCGGACCTTACTCCTGCCACCTGGGCCACAAAGACCTCGTCCATGCGTTTGGTCTGACGCTTACGTTTATAGGCAAATCCACATGCCGGCCGTGCTCGACTTGCATACTTCTCCCCTTTCACCAGCCGCAGACGGCCGATGGCGCATCGCGCCACCCGCGCGACGACGGTCATACCACCTGTTTTTTCTTTTCGTGATAGTCCGTTTCCGTGTTGACAGCCCAGATGTTCGCCTTCGAGGTCACGCCTGCTACGATGTTTTCCACTGCGGTCATCGCAGTGAGCATGGAGTGATCCTGGTTGTTGTATTTGTGCATGCCGTTGCGGCCCACGAGGAAGAGGTTCTCGAAGCCGTCCACATAGTTGCGGATCACGCTGAAACGGTCGTAACTGCCAAAGTAGGCCGGGTACGTCTTGGGCACATGGACCACATGCGCGTCCTCGACATCCTCGGGATTGAGAATCCCGATCCTGGCCACTTCCCGGATCGCGAGCTGGGCCATTTCGTCATCGCTCAGCTTCCAAAGCGGGTCGGTCTCGTTGCAGAAGTACTCGAGGCCTATCCACACTTTGTTCGGGTCGGCCACCAGCCAGGGACTCCAGTTGTTGAAGACCTGAAGGCGACCAACCTGAACATCCGGCTCCTGGATATAGATCCAATTGTCCTTGAGCGGAGTGCCGTCGTCTTCCCGCACAGCCAGCTTTCGTGCAAGCAGCCCGACGGTGATGAAATCGCGGTAGATCAACCCCTCGCTGACCTCCTTCACCTCGGCCGGCACCTCGGCGGAGAGGGCGCGAATCAGGTCGCGCATCGGCATGGTGGAGAACACGTAGTCGCCGGCGAAGTGGACGCGATCGCCAGCGGCGTCTACTCCCTCAACGGCAACAATCCTGTCGCCCACTACCTGGAGGCGGTCTACCTGAATGCCAAAATGAATCTCGCCCCCGGCGTCCCGTACACGGTCAGCCACATGCTCCCACAACTGCCCCGGGCCCAGCTTGGGATAGAGAAACTCCTCAATCAGCGAGGTCTCGGTCTCCTTCTGCCTAATGTCTCGAATGCGACTGAAGCCCAACGCCTTCTTGAGAACATGCGCTACGGCGCCTTTCAACGAGAGCCCCTTGATGCGTTGGGCTCCCCACTCCGCGCTGATCTGGTCGCAGGGCACGCCCCAAACCTTCTCCGTGTACGACTTGAAGAAGGTGAGGTAGAGCTGGCGGCCGAAGCGGTTGATGAGGAAGTCCTCCAGCGTCTTTTCCTCGGGTATGGGAAACAGGGCAGCGCGCATGTAGCTGATGCCGCTGCGAATGGTTCTGGAGACTCCCATCTTCTTGAGCGTGGCGGCTGTGAGCCGGATGGGGTAGTCGAAGAAGCGCCGGAGAAAATAGATGCGGCTCTTGCGTGGCCGCACCAACATCACCAGATCCGACTGTGCCGGAGCCATAGCGGCAACAGGCACCTCGCGCCGCTGGCCGTGATAGCTGACCATGCCCAGACCGCAAGCGGCGGCTTCGACAGGCATCAGATCCAGCCACCACTGCATCACGCGGTCCGACTTCGAGAAGAAACGGTGGCCGCCGATGTCCATGTGATTGCCCTTGTAGCGGATGGTGCGGCTGATTCCGCCGATCGCGTCCGTCGCCTCGATCACGACAGGCATGATTCCAGTCCGGCGCTCGAGTTCAAGTGCCGCAGTCAGGCCAGCTGGCCCGGCACCGATGATGACAGCCGTCTGCCGGTTCATTGCCGGCCTCCTGAGCGCCCCAGTGAAGAGCTGTTGTCCCCATAGACAAAGACATCCTCGAAGGGCCAAAACATGCCATGGGGCGATGTGTAGAGCAGTTGGATGCCCATCTGCTTGAGACTTTCGCCGGGCAACTGCTGGTGGGAGACCACTACCGGCGAGGCGGCACTGGGCTGCCGGAGGTCTCGAAGCTCCCCAACGGTCACCTGCCGGTACTCTTCCCGTCCGCGGCGAAACACTACGAACGACCCACGGCAGCGGCAGGCAGGAAAGTACGCCGACTGGACACCGGTGAACGCAATGATTGCGGGAGCCGCAGTATCTGGCTCGATTACCAGAGGCCGCGACAGAAGACCCGAGTTCTTGAGCCACTCAGCCGTTGCCTTGGCGCCCGAAAACGGGAAAAGGCACTCTTCCACTGAATAGTGCACGGAGATTGGTATTTGCATGGCAAGCAGCAAGAACAGCAGGGGCCGGGCGTACCGGGAGGGCAGCCAGGGACGCTCCCCCTCCCGCGGCATGTTTGCCAATAAGGCAATCACGTAAGCCACAAAGAGAAAGCTGCTGTGGAACGGGCCGGGGATATGCACGGTTGCCCACACTACCGCTATCCACACCACCGACACCGACAGGACGAACCACCGGCTGCGGCGGGCGGCCAGCACCGATACCGCCAGAAGCCACAGGGCAATGGTCAACGCCGCTGCCAGCAGGGAGGGATGCTCCCATGGCGCAATCAGCTCCCGATGAGGCACCGACAGAACGCCCAGGGGAAAGGGCAGAAAGTAATTCCACACCCGCCCAATTCCAAGCACCAGATAACCGGCCGCGCCTAAACCTGCACGCTCATACTGAGGCACATGCATGTCGGGCGCCGGACGTACCGTGAAGCAGCAAACCAGCAGGGCCGCGCCAAGAATCGCGCCCGATATCCAGAATCGCCATTCCCTTAGGCGGCCAACCGCAACGTGCAGGCTGGGCTCCGGAGCCAGCCAGTAGAACCAGACGAAGATGCCCGCGGCGACAGGGATGGCAAAGACGTGGGCGTTGACGGCCAGCGCCAGCAGTACCATCGCCTGCCAGTGCCGCGGCCGGCCAGCAAGCAGGCACCGAGCAGCGCCAACCAGCAGCACCGCCGCCAGCACGTAGCTGCGCGCGACCACTCCCATGTAAAAGAACAGTGACACGCTGAAGACCGACATGACCCGCATCGCTAGCGGCATTCGCCGCTCTGAGAGCACCAGCCAGGCCATTGCAAGGGCCAGGGCATAGTTCAATACCTGCATCCATTCCAAGCTTGCGGAGAGATGCGCCGGCAGGTAGATCAGCAGGTACCACAGGGTCGGATGGCCCTCGTAGCGTAAATGCTGGACCAGTTCCAGCAGATTCCCGCTGTCCCGCGCGATCAGCCACGCCTGCGCCTCGTCGACGTACATTTCGTGTTGGCTCGTCACGAGAGCCAGCAGAACGGCGAACAACCCCATGAACGCGTAGATCGCGGCGCGTTCACCGGACACTTGAACCGGGCGCGGGGTCTGTCGCGCGGCGGTTTTGGACTCCATGCGTGTCTCTCCCGCACAGAGTCTACCCACTCGATTTTTGCTAACTCAAGGCTACGCGAACATTATTTTCCCGTTTGGAGCGAAGTTTTCCTGGTCCCTCGGACAGTGCATCACCAGCACCACCCAACTCCCGCAGCTCATGTGGCGACTGTGCAGGATTTTTGTCTTCACTTCGCCGGCCCGCACCAATTCGGCGGTCGAGCAGACAAGCACAGTTCGTAACGGGCTGGTTTTGGACACCTTTTCTTCGCAATACGCCCCTCGAAGCGAAAACCTTTTCGTCCGAATACGCCACTTTTTGTGGTAATCTTGGCCACGCGCCCGGAGAGCGCTCCTATTCGTAAATCTTGATGGTTGTGGACCATCGTGGAGGTGACAGTGCCTCTGCTCTTGCTGTTGGCCGTTGTGCTTCCGCTTGTTGCTCTTTTTCTCGTTCGGTGGCTTGTCGCCCTGTTCCGGCCGAGCAGGCGGTCTTGGGCCTCCCTGGTAGGCCGGCTGCGCCCCGATTGGACTACCCGTGAGCTGAACGACTGTTTCGAATGGGACAGGTGTATTGTCGAGACCCGGGAAAATATATGGGAGGTCATGAAAGGCCCGAAGGGCCTATGGGTGATGTACTGCAATGCCGGGGTCATGCTGGAAATGGTGGACTATGCGGTCCGGCACGGTACGAACGTAGACCGCGGTCTGGTGGATGGCATACGCAGCGCCGCTTCAAGCATTCGCTCGTGCGCCTTAAAGGCCCTGGGACATTACGCGGTCACGTATGCGTGGGACACGATTTACGACAATGCTTTCCTGGCAGCCTCACAATATCTGGATGCGATAAGACGCATGCAGGAGTTGCTGTTGGCAGCTGGCCTCGTGGAAGAGTTTATGGCCACGTAGGCCAGTTTGCACCTTGAAGAACCGGTCCCCCTCTCCCCACCCACTTTTCCGCGGCCTCCGCATCGCCAGCGGCATTCGTCGTTCGGAGGACCAGCTAGGCCAACTCTATGAAACTGCCAAGCTACTGAGAGGTATCCGTTTCAACTACGACAGGTTTGATATCAGCGGCTATGGTGAAAATCTGCGGGCGTGATCGCTTTGGCATAGCGAGTTGATTAAAGTCTTCCCTACGGGTATCCAAACGCTGGTCAAGGGGAAAAGATGGGGCAACCAAGACGGCAAGTTCAGACGGTTTTGTGCCGCTGCATCCTCGTCTGGGGCGTCATCTGAAAGCCTGGCGCTCCCGGACGCCATACGGAAAGGACGGATTTTGTGTTTCCTCCCTTCAAGACAAAAGAAAGGGTTCCTCTTTCGCCCGCTGCGTTTGTGGCGGATCACCTGCGCAAGGCAGCCGTTGGGGCCGGGGTGCAGGTTCCCAAAGGGCATCGGTTTGGGTCGCATAATCTCCGCCATTCGCTTTCCAACTGGATGGTAAACACGGCGAAGGTCGAGCCGAAAACAGTGCAGGGAATTCTGCGGCATAGCCGGATTCAGACGACGCTGGACCTGTACACGCAGCAGGACTCGCACCAGACACTGGTGGCGCAAGGCCAGTTTCTTGAGGCATTGCGGATGCACACTACTTTGGTGCAGTAGCTGTGGGCTGGAATGTGGGTTGTATTTTCCGGCTGTTAAGGCCGTAAATTATAGATTTTATGGTGGCGCTGCAGGATTCGAACCTGCGACTTCCACCGTGTGAAGGTGGTTTCCATTTGGCGATTTGTTGACGGCAAAGGGCTTATAAGTCGGCTGAGTCGGCAAAACCGGCATAATCGACGCTATTTGCCACAAACTTTTTAACCCGACAAGCGGTGCGTATGGGTTGACCCGTGGGGGGATCAACCCAAGACTTTTTCCACAGTTCTGCTCTTGAATATTTCTCGGTAAAGGCCTCACACACATTCTGGTTCGAGCGCCTGGTCACACGTGACGATCGAGAATGAGGTCTCCCTACCAGTTCAGCATAATGAAGAGCGTGATGAAGAGAAATGGCGAGGCTGCGGAAGCGGTGGCTGTCGAGCAGTTGTGCTTCAAGGGACGCCGGCTGTCTTTTGGGGAGAAGAAGACCTGTCATCGTTAAGAACAAATAGTACAGTTTTTCTTAATCGAGAGGGCAGAATAGATCATGCAAACCATGCGCGATCAAATAGTTGCTAGGATTGAGCGGCTCGGCGAAGGAAAAGCTTTCTCAGCGAAGGACTTCCTGGATATTGCCAGCCGGACGACCGTCGATGTGACTCTGGCCAGCTTGATGTTAGCGGTCATCAGAAAACGTAGGTTTTTTAAGTGTCTGCCGGGAGGGCTTTATCAGCCTGCCGTAGCTTGAGTCGGAGGTACTCGCGGTAGTTTTCCGGTGCCGGGTTCTCATGTAGCTCCTCGATGACTGGGCGGAAGTAAGCCAGCGATCGGATCGGCGACAGACGCGGGGCGTCTGCGGGACGGATCAGTCGGCGCAGCGATCCCAGCAACAGCGCAGTTTCGATGATTTCGAGCGGAACACCATCTTGGTACCTCGCTGCAATAACCCTCTTTGGGCTGGCCACGAACGCTCTGTTCCACGTTCAATGGGTAGACTCCTTTGCTGCTCTTATCGCGGTTCCACTTCTAGCCAGGGAAGCCAATGCAGCGATGCGCGGCGAGGGCTGTGCTTGCTGCTGACACTCGGCCCGCATGCCGCCCGCGCGGTCGCTGTGCACAGTAGGAGTTCGTTGAATCATCGGCTTCGTCTTTGCAAGAAGCTGTGTGATGCCGAGTTTTCTCCATCGCAAATGATGGAGGATTGTTTTGACGAAGGACCGGATGCGACATGACAAACGATGAAGTTAGGACCGGAACAGTCCGAGAGTGCGCCGAAATGGGATCACTGTTGTGAATGAGGTACGGAGCAACCTCCAACGTCTGAGAAATCTCCGCTTTCAACGGGCCGGTTGAAAGAGTTGTATTGGGTTCCCCAAAGGGTCATCAAGCAAAATCTCCGACCCGCCCGGCCCACTTACAATACTGTTTCGGAAATGCAAATGAGCCACTTTGAGCCGAGCGACTGACCCGCTCTTCAGAACTCGACCTTAGTTGCGGAGGCTATGGCACACCGAGTTACCACGTGCGTCCGACGTAAACGTCGAACGTGCGGAGCACCCCGTTCAGATTCGGATTCCAGTGGTCGCCATAGCTGCCGTAATCGAAGACTGTACCGCCCTCGATCTTGTACGGGAAGAGATAGTACACTTTGCCCTGGCCGATCCACTGCGGCACCTTCACTCCCGATATTTGGGTTGAGCTGAGAGCCAGGTTGTTCAGAGCCGACTGGAACATCGCCGGATCGAAGGTTCCCTGCTGAATCAGAGCCGCATTGCCCACCTGGGCGGCATCGTTTGGATTCAGATCAGGCCGGTAGCCGCTGCTTGACGCGTTGTGTGTGATCCGCAAATCCAGTCCAAAGCGCTGCTTGACCGTATAGGTCGAATCGCCCCAGAAGACCTGGCTGAGTTGCTTGTAAGGCACGTTCGGCTCATCGACAACATAGTTGGTCGAACTATCGTTCTGGAAGGCCATGTAGCTGGTCAGATTGTTTTGCTGGTAAGAATATCCAAGCCCGAGATCCCAGCCCTGCACAAATCGCATGGTGGCACTGGCCGCGTCGGTATAGAAGCGGTCCCGCCGTTGAAAGTCGAGAGGCAGGCCTGCAATGTCTCCGCCGAAGCCCTGTGCCTCGGTGGGAGAATTGGGCAGCGCAACGGCCGGGAAGGTGTTTTGCACCAGGATGCTGGTGTCGTTGGAGAGTACCAGCCAGTTGGCGGGCGTGAGCGTCAGATTGGCGAAGGTGCGATTCTGGTTTTGCGGAACAATCAGGAAACCTGGATGGTGGGTTTTGGTCCATTCATCTCCGACCCTGGCGCTCAACAGGCGATTGCGATAGCGCAGCGCAGCGCCCGCGATGTCGCTGGTTGAAGAGGGCACCACCATCAGCAAGTCCGTATTGTCCATCGAGTAGAGTTGCGGCCACAGGGCAGCATTGGACCGCGTAATCCCGCTGCGCCGGTAATGAGCCTCGATATTGAAGCCGGCCGGCAATTCACCTTCGATCCGCAGGCCTTCCCAATGCCGGTGATACGAGACGTTTCCGTAGAGGCTGTAGTAGGGCGTGAAGCCGTTGATCAGGTTCTGCTGGTGGTAATCGGCGATGAGCCGCACACGCGATGCCGGGAGCCAGTCCAGCGTCTCATCCGAATCGAACCAATTTTGTGGATTGCGGGTAAACGTATTGCGCAGGCGGGTGTAGCTCGTTTGTCCGTTGAAGCTCAACCTGTCAGACGGGGTCAGGTTAAGACTGAATCTGTCTGCCGAATACTGGCTTGGAGAGGGAATGTCGAGGTAATAGTTTCCGGCGGGAAGATCAGCCGGAGCCGGCCCGGACGGAGGAGGATTGACACTCGAAGAGCCTTCGTTCTCCGGAGTAAACGGCCCGGTGTAGGTGGCGGTCGGGAAGGTGAGCCGGTCATTGAAGCTGCTGAAATCGTGTTCCAGGCTCAACTGCAAAATGCGTTTCAGCCTTACATCGATTCCGCCGCCAATATCACGCGTTGTCGAGTTCACCGGCTGGTACTGCGACTGTTGGTGGCAGGTTTGGCCGCAGGTTGTATTCACGCCGCCGACATAAACGGCAGGAGTCGAGTTCTCATCCAGATAGATGAGCTGGGTATTGCCCACTCTAGCCTGCATTCCTCCCTTTACAAACAGGTGGACAGGCAGATTCGGCAACTTGACCCGCGCATAACCGTTGCCTATTCTCCTTGTCACCGCAAAGTTGGCGTTCGCCGGAATGAGATCGGTGACGTTGCCCACGAAATCTGAGGACAGCAAGGGCATATAGGAAAGGTAATGATCCTGCTGCTGCACCAGGCTGCGCAGATCCAGACCTGCCTTCAGGCTATTGCCGACGGTCAGCTCTGACCGCGTGGAGTAGTCGTTGCCCGTCAGAACTCTGTTTCGGGAAACCAGGGTCAGATGCTTCTTGGGCAGGACATATGTTGTAACGCTGGTGGTTCCCGCCGACTGTTGCAGGCTGTCATACTCGCCCGCACGGCCCAAAAATCCTGAACCATCCATGAATCTGTAAGAGCCTGAAGTTATGGATGAGGCCGACAACGGGGCACCTGCGTCCGCGCCAGCAGAACCGCCGTTCCGGCTCGAGCCTCCCTGCCCACCCGGCATGAGATGTGAATGTTGGGAGGTCATCATTCCCAGCACGCCGCCTGCCGTGCCGATGATGATGGCGGAGGCGTGAGAAGTTGCCTGCGAGAAAGCCGCTCTGCCCGCCGGCGGAGCCTGGACTGGCTCGGAAGGCACTCCCTGCGGTCCCTTGTCGATGAATCTACTTCCACCGCTGGGGGTCGCGACATCGGTGCCGTGAATTGAGCTATGGCAGTTGGTGCAGCGATCTGCCACAGGCAGGCCGGCGCCGTTGTGGTGGCCGGAGTGGCACTGCAAGCATAGCGCCGGCTCACTCACCGTCAGGAGATTGGTGTTCGGCGATCCGTGAGCGCTATGGCAATTCAAGCATCCTTCCGTGACCGGAGGGTGCTGATACGCAAACGGACCGCGATACTGCGCATGACAGCTCAGGCACAACTGATTGGCGTTGGCTGTGCGCAGGTTGTTGCCCGCCGTGCCTCCGTGGGCATCGTGGCAATCCACGCAACTCATCTTGCCTTCGCGCAGCGGATGATGGTAAGGCATACTGAGCTGCGCCTTCTCCGCCTGGTGGCACTTGAGACAAGCCTCGTTCGTCACCGTGCGCGACTGAACCATGGCTTTGGTCTCCGGTGAGATCGATGCCGCATCGAGCGCCCCGCGCGTGGTGGTGTCGAACCGGACGGCGCGATCGCGTTCAGACTTTGCGCCGTTGGCGTGAACCTGGTGGCAATCGATGCAACGGACCCCGTTGGCCGCATGCGCACCGCTCGCCCAGTGCTGGGTGCCCTTGTCCTGCGCGTGGCAACTCAGGCAAATGCCGTTGACGTCCGCCGCGGAACGCTTGCCGGGCAAAATGATCTTGGAGGTGTCTCCTCCGCCATCGACGTGGAGGCTGCCGTTGCCATGGCACTCCTCGCACTGTACGCCCTGTTGGGCGTGATACGCATGCTCAAAATCCTTGGCAACATCCGCGTGGCAGGTGGCGCAGGTTTCGGAGCCAACCGGCTTGGCTCCAGGAATCTCCAGGTATCTCGCAAACGATGCAAACTTCTGGGAGGCTTGCTTGGCCGCTGAAGGTGAAACGCAGACAGAGGCCGTCAAACCGGCCACAACGAATAACCAAACCAAAGATGAACGCCGCATCGACTTGCCTCCGCAGCGGGTTCCAGCGTCCGGTAAAGACGCCCACCCGCCGTGTGATGAACTCTGCCGAGGCAAACCAATGCTTAAGTTGAATGCGCAGTGTGCCGTTGGCAGGTGCCGGAGAGCGCCAGCTGCGGGGCAGGCTCACTGGGAAAACGACCAATGAACCAACCGGGAGCGAAGGATTCTAACGTTCAGTGTCCTCCGGCATCGTCGGCTCGACTTTACCCCTAAGTTGCCTGGGAATCTGTGCCTTAGATCACATCCCCCGGAATCCGATTTCGTCGGACCGCTTAGGGTCAGGTGGGCAGCATCAAACCCTCCGGGCAATCGTCATTGAAATCGTTAAGCCATTGTGCAATAGCAACTTGCCGACACTTCCTGTGCCGGGGCGACCGAGTAGAGCCCATTCTCTGGGAGTGGACGCTGGATGGACAAATACTACAAAATGGATATTTGAAGCCTGATCGTCAGCCCCACGGGATAGCGGCTCTGATGGCCGCGTTCGCTGTAATCAGGCCGATATTCCAGACATTGCCAGTCCGCCGCATTTCCGCGGTCCCCGGTTTGGAAGGCGGTTGGCCTTCATTTAGGACGCTGAGCGCCGAGACACTCAGCGTGAGCGAAAAACGCTGCCCGGTGGCCCACCCAGACTCGCGCCCCTTTGCTGCGCTTTCCTTTCCCCTGAGCCCGTGACGCACGACACAGCAGGCCATTTCGAAAAGGAGGATACAAAACTGCGGGAGCACTTGCAAATTGGGGTGACGATGATGAAGCAATGGATCAAGCGCGTGGCGTTTCTCGGCTGCGCAGTATCAGTCCTTTCAGCAGCGCCGAGTTGGGCAAGCGCTCAAACTCATGATGTGCAACTAAGCCATCAACAATCCCAAGATCTGTCAGAAGAAGGTGCAGCGATACAAACGCTGGTTACACTGAAACTCCATAAGCGAGAACTTCGCAAACTCGTCACAAATACCCGTACTGCTCATGACCATCCAGATCTCGCGGAATACTACCGTAGCGAGGCCAAACGCTTGGGGGCCGAAGCGGACAGGTATCAGGAGTTTGCCCACGCCTCAGGCGACACGATTCCTCTGGACGCCCCAAACCACTTCAATATTGGTCGAACCGCGCGCTTCGATCACATCGTCGCTACGGACTATCTTCGACGGGCCCAAAACGCCGACGTTCTGGCAGCCCTTCATCGTCAGGCAGCGCAGAGTGAGGGCTGCTTCAAATGCCATAGGCTTAATGGCCAGGGTGGAGAGGTCGGCCCTGACCTGACCATGGAACGGACTCGGGGCCGTTCGGACACCTGGCTGATCGGCCATTTCAAGAACCCAGAGGCCCGTTCCCCCGGTTCTGTAATGCCTGTCTTCGACGACTTTACTGACCGCCAACTTCAGGTGCTGACTGCATTCCTGCAGAGTGAAACTGGGAAATAGCAAGGAGGGTTCATTGACGCCGCCGCAGCCGACATAGGATGGCCACGCTACGGCCTTTATATTTAGGATCGAAATTGTGTTGAACGGATCAAATAAGGGTTACCTCGGCCCCATATGTCGCAATTCCCGCCAAAATCGATTCTCTGTCCCCTGGATTTGAGCAATGCCTCCCCCGAAGTTCTGCGCTGGGCCAGTCTGCTCGCGGCTTCTTACAACGCAAGACTCCAGATTCTGCATGCGGAATGGGTTGAGTATCCGCGCTATTTTCTTCCCTCGCAGGCCGGAGAACTAGCCGCAGCCGCTGAGAGAACCCGGAGTATGATCGGCGAGGATCTGAAGAAGCTGGTCAACGAAACAATCTCTGCAGAGACGCCTTATGAAGTCACTATTCTGGAAGGCCATCCCGTCGAGCGGATTCTCGAATTTGTCCAGCGACACAGCCCGGATATGATCGTGATGGGCAGTCACGGACGAAGCGGCCTTGCCCGAATGAGACTTGGTTCTGTAGCCGAAAACGTCGTGCAGCAAACGAGCGTCCCCACGCTCGTTGTGCGAGCACCGGGAGGTAAGCCCGCACCTCGAAAGATTTCGAGCGTTCTGTGTCCCGTAACCTTTGATGAACACGCAGAACAGGGCGTTTTGATTCCGGCTGCACTCGCCTCTACGACTGGCGCCCATCTCATTGTGATGCATGTGGAGGAAGGGGGCCTATCCTCAGATGGGATAGAGAAGCAGCTCTGCGATTTGGTCCCCAACAATGTGAAAGGCCACTGCGAGGTGATTGAGGTGATCCGCCATGGAAACGCAGCAGAGCAGATCCTTCTCGTAGCTCGAGAACACGGCGCAGATATCATTACACTTACCGCCAAGCACCGGCGATTTCTGGATGTTACGGTAATTGGAAACACCACGGAACAAGTGATGCGACATGCAGATTCAGCGGTCCTCGTTCTTCCGGTAGCAGGGGAGCAGCGTGAGTGATATCGTGAGTGCGTTGATTCGGAATTTTCCATCGATACGGCAAGGATGCTTTCGGTTACCGATCATCCGGAGATGCGGAACTGGCGAGCCCGGTGAAGGAAAATCTCCAACGGGCGTTGGACACAATTGCGCCGCGCATCCGCGTAGTCCTGGCCATCAGATCGGACTCGAATCGATCTCTGGCACTTCGGGAGGAATTCTATGAGCATGTCTCTTCCATCCAGGCAGGAAAGGCGCTCAGAGGACTACGACGTCGTCGCTTTTGGCGCGCATCCGGACGACCTTGAAGCCGTCATGGGGGGAACCAGCGTCAAATTGGTTCGAAGCGGGCGTTCCGTGCTGTATGTGGACCTGTGCGATGGGGAACCAGCGCGCCACGCCGAACGCGGCGTGCGACACCAGCAAGCGCTAAAGGCGGCAGAGATTTTAGGAGTTGACCGCATCACGCTGTCCTTTCAGGATCGATTGATTGTGGATTCAATCGAGGCGCGATTGCACGTAGCCCGGCTAGTGAGAAAACACAGGCCAAAGATCGTATTCACAACACTGGGTTCGGGTGTGCATCCTGACCATAAGGCAGTCACGGACATTGTGGTGAACGGAATCTTCTATGCAAGGTTGCCCAAGTGGGATGAGGTCCCGGGTGGTGAATATTTGAAAGGCACCGACCCGCACGAAATTGAGCGCCTCTTCTTCGGTCATTGCAGAATGGAGCCGGCGTGGGACAGATTCGATTTTGCTGTTGACGTGAGCAGCGATTACGACCGAAAGCTCGCCGCCTTGCGTGCCTAAGGTCGGCAAGCGAACGGCCCCAGCGATCCTATCGCCAGACGAGGATGGCGTCCAGTTCGCGGCGGCGGGCAGCGGCAAGCAGGATTTCTCGTTTCGGCCGCTGCAATGCGCCGGAGCCAACCTCCTTCACCTCGATGGCAACCCGCCAGCCCCGCCGGACCACATATTCTCGCATGGCCTCCATCTGTAGAGGAAGGGTCCGCAAGTATCTTCGTGTGAAGAACTTCGATGAGGACGGGCAGGCATTGTTATCGAGCACTGTCAGGCTGGCCGCGGCCAGGATGGAAGATCTGGCCGACATCATCAACATCGCCATCGAGGAGCTGGTCCGGCACAGCTTCGAACTTTCCGGATTCACGAGCTTCCCTAAAGAGGCGCAGCGCGGTCGTACGGAAGTAAATCGCACACTTTACCGCCGTGTCTGCGACGCAATCACCTCGGAAGGGTGCGATGCAATCGATAGGCTCCTCGCGGAGTCCGCTTCTTAATCACGCAAAACGCGCTGGAAAACGCTCAAGCAGGATGCACGAAGTCCAACGCTGACCCATTTACGGGAGCTTCTCGACCGGCAGCAGTGGCTGGCGCGCGAATATCATCCCGTCGCCATCAATACCCTGCTTCCCGAAGTAAAGCTGCGGCAGTTCGCGCTTGAAGCGAAGAGCTTGGATGCCGCTCGTATGCAGGAGATGGCTCCGGCGAAGCGGTACACATTGGCTGCGACCTTGATCGAATTGCAAAACGCCCGTGTACTCGATGACCTCGCAGAGATGTTCATCAAAAGGTTGATGCGCATTCACCGGCGCGGCCGTGAAGCACTGGCGTTGGATCGACTCAAGCATCAGGAACGGACCGACGGCCTGATTAATACGCTACGCGAAGTGCTTGTTCGCCTGGGGAATGGGCGGCAACGCCGAGGATCGTCTACAGGCAATCGGCAGCGTGCTTGCACCCGATAGCCACGTATTGCTTGAACAGTGCGAAGCGCATCAGGCGCAGTCCGGCAACAACTACTATCCCTACATGTGGCGCTATTATCAGAGCCATCGCGCGACTTTGATTCGCATTTGGCGCGCGCTGAAGTTCTGTTCAACGACTCAGGATACATCGCTCAAAAGATCCCTTGATTTTGTTCTGGAGCACGAAACAAGCCGGGCGGAATGGATCACCTTGCCAGAGCCGTGGAGCGATCTCGATTGGGTGCCTGACACATGGTGGCGGCTAATCACTGGAGCTGCGAAGCACGAGCCGGTAAGCCGAATCCATCGGCGATTCTTTGAACTTTGCGTATTCACGTAGATGATGTGGGATCTGAAGTCTGGAGATGCAGCCATCGAAGGCAGCCACGAATATGCCGACTACCGTGAGCAGCTTATTACCGAAGACGAAGCCAACGAGATGACTGCGGCTTATCAGCAGGAGGCAGGGATACCAACCGATGCGCAAGCATTTGTGTCCGAGAGGCGTCAGTGGCTTACATCGATTGCGCAGAAAACAGATCGTTCGTTTCCTGGTAACGACGCGCTTCGCGTGGAAAATGGCGAACCTATTCTGACCAAACTCGTCCGCAAGAAAACGCCAGCACGCCTTGCGTGGTTCGAATCGACAATCAAAGCGGAGATGGAGCAGGTGCCGATTCTCGATGCGCTGGCCGACACAGAGAACTTGCTCCATTGGACACGATTCTTCGGTCCTCTCTCGGGTCTGGAAACCAAACTCGACCATCCGCGCGAGCGTTATCTGCTTACCTCTTTTTGCTACGGATGCAACCTGGGACCGAGCCAAACGGCCCGATCAGTTCAGGGACGGACCGCAGGCAGATTGCCTGGATCAATCAACGGCACATCACCGAGGACGGGCTTGATGAGGCGATCACGACTGTCATCAACGCCTATAGCAACTTCGCGCTTCCTCGGCTATGGGGATCGGGCAAGCACGCTTCCGCTGATGGTACACGCTGGGATCTGTATGAACAGAACCTGCTCTCCGAATACCACGTTCGCTACGGCGGCTATGGCGGCATTGGCTACTATCACGTCTCCGACACTTACATCGCTTTGTTCAGCCACTTTATTCTGTGTGGCGTGTGGGAGGCGGTTTACATCCTCGATGGCTTGCTCAAGAACGAAAGCAATATCCAGCCTGATGTCCTCCACGCCGGCACCCAGGGACAGTCCGAACCCGTCTTCGCACTCGCGCATCTGCTCGGCATCGAATTGATGCCGCGAATTCGCAACTGGAAAAACATCGACCTATGCCGGCCGGATCGCAAAGCTCGCTATGAGCACATCGATGCGCTTTTCAGCGAGACGATCAACTGGGCGCTGATCGAAACCCACTTTCCAGACATGCTCCGTGTGGTGGTGTCGATCAAGGCAGGAAAGATCAGCGCCTCGACCATCCTCCGTAGGCTTGGAACCTATAACCGCAAGAACCGGCTCTACCAGGCATTCTGTAAACTGGGACGCGTCATTCGTACAGGCTTTCTGCAGCGCTATATTTCCGACCAGGAGTTGCGCTCCCTTATCCAGGGCGCAACCAACAAGAGCGAGGCCTTGAACCGCTTTCTGCAATGGGCATTCTTCGGCGGAGACGGAATTATTACTGGAAACAGCCGAGACGAGCAGCGCAAGGCTATCAAGTACAACCATCTCGTGGCCAACCGTTTGATTTTTCACAATCTCTGCTCTCTGACCCGGCTTGTCCAGAATCTGGAGCGACGTGGAGAATCCGTTCCGGAAGACGCCATCGCCGCCATCAGTCCATACCTTACAGAGCACATCAACCGCTTCGGGGACTACCGCCTCAATCTCGACAGAAAACCGCCCCAGCCAGACTACGGATTCACGCTAAAACACTCATCCGCTGTTGGTTGAGGGCAAATGGCCCATAGTGGGGTAGCTCCCTTAATACAGTAGACTCAAGATATTGTGGTTCTCACTCCTGAAGTCTCGAAACAGCTTGATTATCCAGGCACTTGGCAGCAGTTTCGCGCCTGGTTTCCCGACGAACAATCCTGCGTTGCCTATCTGGAGCGGCTGCGTTGGTCCGAGGGTTTTCGCTGTCCAGGTTGCGCCAGCGAGAAGGGCTGGCGGCTTGAGGATGGCTCCTGGGCTTGTTCCGGTTGCGCCCGCAAGGTCTCTGTAACCGCAGGAACGATCTTTGATCGCAGCCGCGTTCCGCTGGCCGATTGGTTTACGGCCATCTGGTTCATGACCAACCAGAAATATGGCATCAGCGCGCTGGGCCTGCAGCGATTGTTGGGTCTGGGCAGCTATCGGACCGCTTGGACGATGCTGCGCAAGTTGCGCTCGGCCATGGTGCGTCCGGCGCGCGAGAGGCTCTCGGGAACGGTCGAGGTGGATGAAACCTATGTGGGCGGCATCGCCGAGGGCACGCGCGGCCGTGGCGCAGAGCGGAAATTCATCGTGGTGATCGCTATTGGGCTGCTTGACCCCATAGGCTTTGGACGCGTGCGTCTGCGGCGGGTTGCCAATGTTTCCTCGGCCAGTTTGATTCCTTTTGTCGAGTATGCAGTCGAGCCGGGAAGCGCGGTTCGCAGCGATGCCTGGAATGGCTACAACGGATTGTCCAAGCGGAATTACCATCACCAGGCCCTTAATTTGTCGGCAACGGGCGATCCGGCGCATGTCGTCATGCCGGGCGTGCATAAGGTGGCAGCCTTGTTGAAGCGTTGGCTGTTGGGAACGCACCAGGGTTCGGTCACGGTCGCCCATCTGGATGCGTATCTGGATGAGTTCGCCTTCCGCTTCAATCGCAGAAAGTCGCGCCGCCGTGGAATGTTGTTCTATCGACTACTGGAAAACGCCGTGGTCACAAAACCGACGCGCTACCGGCCATCGCGGGCGAGCCTGCCCACCGGAAAACACAACCAGTAGTGGTTACTGTACTAAGGGAGCCACCCCACTTGGCCCATTTTGTCGCGAATCGTGGCCATGTCCTCACGGACTCAAATTGGCATAAGGGAGTATGCTTGACACTTCTTATACTTACTGGTAAGTATAGTTCATGCGGAGAACCATCACGCGTTCCACTTCCGAACGGATCCTCGCAGCTGCGACCGATCTGTTCTCCGGTAGCGCTTATAGTGCTGTGTCGGTCGATGAGATCGCACGACAAGCCGGTTTGGCGAAGATGACGGTCTACCAGCACTTCAAGTCGAAAGAGCAATTGTTTGTGGAATGCCTTAAGGCGCGCCTTTGCAGGCGCGACGCCCTGCTCGATGCATTTTTCGCCAATCTGGCTCCACAAGAGGATGTTCTTCTTGCTCTATTTGACTGGCTCGAGGACTGGACGAAGCCGGGCAAATTCAAGGGATGCGCCTTCGTCAAGGCTGTGAATGAACTCTCGAACGTTATTCCGCAAGTGTGTGAAGTCGCTTTCGAAGCCAAGCAAAGAATGAAGCAGCGAATCATTCAGTTGGTGAAGATCTCAGGTAGGCCGCAGCCAGCCCTGCTGGGAGAGCAAGTAGCGCTGCTTGTAGAAGGTGCCCAATCTCTCGCATTGATCGAAGCCAGCACCCGCCCGGTCAAAGTAGCCCGCCAACTTGTCAAGACACTGCTGTTCTCGAAATCAGGCAAATCTTAGCCTTCAGTGAGTGCGTATGGTGCATCGGGAGTTTTCTAGATGGATCGTCCGTCTTGCTCTCGACGGGCCCTTTGCAAAAGGCCATTTGCAAATTTCGTCCTTATTAGGCACACGGCATGAAAAATTGCCACATCTGTGTTATTCAACGCAACGAACCGTAGGAGGTAGGCAGTGAAGCGAAACGATAGTGCAAAATCGAGTTTATTTGGTCTGCGAATGAGAGCGGCGTCCATTGTCCTGGTGACGGGATTACTTCTCGCAGCGGGCAGGGGTCACTGTTTCGCGCAGTCGGGCAACAGCGCCAGCGCGGTTGCTCAGGAATTTGCCAATCAGGACTTTCCGGAGAATCTGCCCGACCCGAATCTGGCGCGGTTTTATCCTTCCGAGTGGAAGACGTATGGCTCTGCCCCAGGACGTAACCCCGTCTTTCCGGTCCCCAGTTCTGCACCCGGCCTTCTGAAGCGCGGCGTCGAATGGACCTTCGCCGGTGCCGGCGCTATTCCGCTGAACGGGCCGCCGCTGGGTGGAGACTTCAAAGTCACCGCCTACACCATCGGCATGCCGGTGGGGGTCTCGGTAGTGAAAGGCATTGTCTATGCCGGCGACGACAACGGTTACACATACGCTGTGAATGCGCTGACTGGGAAACTCATCTGGGCCCATTACGGATGGAACATGAATATGAGCAACCCGCTGGTCGATGGAGATCGCGTGTTCGTATCGACCGGGAATCCCTATTTCAATTATGAAAAGACGATGCAGTACGTAAACGGCAAGCGAACGGAGCGCGGGCCCGGACTGAACACGATTTATGCTCTTGACCGCAAGAGCGGAAAGGAAATCTGGAGCTATCACACGCCCGGTGAGATCATGCCTACTCCCGTAGACATCGATGGTTTTCTATATGTGGGAACCGGAGACGGGCATGTATACAAGCTGAATGCGGAAAGCGGCAAGCTGACCTGGAAATCGGACATTCAGTCCTTCGTCAGCATGTCTTCGCCCGTAGCAGGAGACGGTTATATCTTTCTGGGAGGAACATATCCCAACTATTTTTATGCAGTGGATGAGGTTACAGGCAAGGTAGCCTGGAAGGTAAATATCCCGGATCTTGTGGCAACAGGGATCAGTGATTGCACGCCCGCCTATGCCTCAGGCATCGTAGTGCAGGAGGCGACTATCGAATCAGGAGACATCGCGAATCCTGTCGCCAACGTGCTGCTTGCCATCGAAGCAAAGACGGGCAACATTCTCTGGCAGCATCGCATGGCTAACGGCCCGGTGCCACCAGCAATGAAGACGGCTACACCAATGATCGACGGGGAAGTGGTCTACGAAGGCAGCCCGGTCAGCGGTAACTACCATGCTTTTGATCTCAAGACGGGTCGCGAACTATGGAGCGTCCACCTGGGCAGCCAGATACGCGCCGGTGCGGCAATCCTGAACGGAGTTGCGTATCTTCCCTATCACGCTGGCGATATCGCGGCAATTCGCGTTTCAGACGGCAAGCTGCTCGACAAGAAGCATATCGGCGGTTCGTTCGGCCCATCGTCGCCAGTCATCGTCGGCGGCACCTTGTACGTCTCGAACGTGTATGGCTGGGTGAACGCAATTCCCGTGAACCAGATAGCCTTGAGCGAC